>Ga0189286_100055_pt1 | contig 89786 bp, 77 predicted proteins | sample UW69minimetaG_FD_130330 | JGI IMG/M metagenome (GOLD analysis project Ga0189286, IMG submission 130330) | Marine microbial communities from the Costa Rica Dome - UW69 mini metaG | ecosystem: Environmental > Aquatic > Marine > Oceanic > Photic zone | place: Costa Rica: the Eastern Pacific... | reverse complement strand
TATGGTGGTCAGTGACAATGGCACTGAGCTCACTTCTAATGCGATCCTCAAGTGGCAGCAGGATCGCCAGATCGAGTGGCACTACATCCAACCTGGCAAACCAATGCAGAACGGCTTCGTGGAGAGTTTTAACCGGACGCCTCCGGGACGAATGTCTAAATGAACATCTCTTCGATACCTTGCGCCATGCTCGCCGCTTGATCGCTGCATGGCGCAGCGACTACAACCATCACAGACCCCACACCAGCCTCAACGGGCTGACCCCGTGGGAATATGCAAACCGGTCACATGAAGACCAAAACCAGAACAGAACTAACTTATAAACGAGGACAAACTGGGGAGCAGGTCAAATACAAAGAGCTTGGCGTCTTTCGCAACATGTACTGGAGCTCTCTATGTCAGCGGTGCGACCGTTGGGTCTTCGGTTGAAGAGATACCAGCGGCATTCCGGTTTATGCCGCCTGAAATTTATGCGGACCACTAGTATTGATGTGCCCTCAGAAAACGTCCTCGATATTGGTTAGAGTTTTTCACAGGAATTCTTTGGCTGAGCAAGGAGTGGAAAGGCGCTAAAGCATAAAAGTCCACGGACGCGCAGAAGGTGTTCATCATCGAGCATTGTTGATCAGATGCACGTCCCTTTGCGGGAAGGGAATTTCGATGTCATTCCTTTTGAGAGCGTCGAATATTTCGAAGCGTAGATCATTGCGGACATGTACGATTGAATAGATGTCGCGTAGAAAAACTCTCACCTCGAAATCCAGAGAGGATTCCCCGAATTCCTTCCAGTAAATATAGGGCGGTGGGTCTTTGAGTACGAGTGGGTGAGCCGCCGCGCATTGGAGTAAAATCTCTCTTACCTTTTTGGGGTCTGACTTGTAGGAGACGCTCACAGGAACGGTGATACGTCCAACTTTGTCTTTGTGGGTCCAGTTTTGAACCGTGTTCGAGATAAGCTCAGAATTGGGCACAATAATCGACAACCGATCAAAGGTTTCGATTTCAGTTGAACGTACACTTATGCGTCTAACTACCCCCTCACCAGAGTTCGTGACCACCCAATCACCCACTTTGACAGGACGCTCGAAAAGCAAGATCACGCCCGAGACGAAATTATTAACGATGCTCTGCAGACCAAAGCCGATTCCAACCGACAATGCACCAATAATGATTGCGAGACTTGAGAGGTCCAACCCCAAGACGCCAATAGCCATGGTGGCAGCAAGTACAGCACCAAAATATCCAACCAAGGTCTTAAAGGAATTGCGCACTCCATCATCTAGCCGTGTACGCGGGAACACTGTTTTCTCGAGCGCTCTCTGAACAAGATGTGTTGCGACTAGTATTGATAGAAACGTTAGGAGGGCCGCGAAAATTCCGGTGACTGATAAAGTGACACCACCGACAGAAAACCCAGATAATGCCTGTCTTCCGGTTGCGTAAATGTCGAGCCATTCAATACCTGCAGCCACCAGTATTATTGGCACGAAAAGTAATACCAGAACGAAATCTACCAATAACAAGAGCCAGAAAAGGAGGAAGTTTGGTTGCTCCACCTCTCCGGCTGTATCCCCTCCTGTTGACAGAAGAGAGGTTTGATATTCGCGCATTGCTTTTCGAAGCTCTGAACGCAAAAGGCTACGCAATAACCACATCGCCGAAAGAAGTACCAAGCCTGCAGCTATGGTGCGCAGAGCTAAATCCAGGAGGGCAATATAGCCAAGACCCAAAGCGCCAATAATGAGCGCGAACGCTATGTAGCCCGCGACATTTACTTTGGTATTTAGAAGGTTGGTCCCATCGTCACACAGCCATCGGTTTCGGTGTGTTGCTGCAATGATAGAAACTGCAGCAACGATACTGGTCAGTGTCACCCAAAAAGAAACTAACTCAACGGTCAAAGGTGTAGATCGGACGACCAGAAGAAGACCGTATGCGCCAAAGCCCGTGAGCACCCAAAACTTTATCCCGGCCACATTCTCTTTCTTAATTTTCGGGCCTAATTCTCCGCGGAGTATCGCCCCAAGGACGACTCGGCAGAATGAACTTACATAAAGGAAGAGAACCAGACTGAGTAAAACTCGACCTGTGAATGTAGCGACCAGATCGCCTCCCATGCCGCTAAGAAGAATCGCGACATATATGATGGTCGATGAAATCACTGGCGGCAGAGTGTCCATGAACACCCGTTTTGCGCTCGTCGATAAACCCTCGTCCGCGGCTACTGATACATTCATCCCAGTTTTGATCAATGCAGGAAAATATCTAATGACCGCGGTCGAAAGTATAAGAGCGATAGCGACAACTGCCAGGGCGCGCAGTTTTCTTTCAGTGCCGAGCAAGTCCCGCCACCAATTCTCCACCGCACGGATTAGGTCGCGGGGAATACCCGCAAGCGCCACTATTGCGTCTCCTCCTGATAACAAGGTGCGGAAGGAAGAGTGTGGTTTAAACACGTCGTCAAAGAACCGCTGTTTACGAACATCGGTGATGGTCCGGAATATTTGTGCAATTTCAGTCAGAGCAACAGTGCTCTGCAATTGTAGCCGGTTGACGGTTCTCAATTGCATCTTTAGGGCCAGAACTTGATCACTAAACTCGCGCGGTGTGGTTTCTCCTGCGACAGGTTTTTCAATATCGATTTCCGATATCCGAGCTAGAATGTCGCGCTCCATACCACTGAGCCGGGTTTGTAGATCAAGCTCCGAAGCCCGATGCCGAAACGCTGCCTCACGAAATGAAAGAAGATCGGCACCAGAAACATCTGCCTGATTTACCGACTCTGTTATGAGAGAAATCTCACTTAAGCGCTCTTTTTGTTCCTGTTCCAAATCTTGTAGAACAGCAGGTGTATCGGCGCTGGCAAATTGCAGACTGACAAAAAACGGAAATATGAAAAATAGAGTGAAGAGGTAGCGCAAATCTGGCTTTCTGTTCATGCGGGATTGCTCTGATCGTCGTTGGTGCGCACGAAAATTCTCCGAGATGAGCGCCTAATCCAACCAAGTCTAGAGAACACCCAAGCTTGAACGCCACATAGACCAAGGAGGGCAATGGATAAAATAACGAAGCTCCAATCCCATTCCGCACCGGGGATGCCGCCAACATTCACACCCAGGAGCCCAGTTATAAAACCTAGCGGTAGGAAGAACGCACTCAAAATGGCGAGTAAGAACATGTTTCGATTGAGTCTGTCTGAGAGCAGCGCGAGAAATGTCTCCTGCACAATTGCAGACCTGTCTCGCACTGAGTCCAAATCCTCAATATACCGCACCACAGAATCGACGGTCTCGCGAGCCTGCTCTCGCTCCGTCGATTTTCCTGCTTCAGCCTGTAATTCAATCCACCTTGTCAGTGCTTCACGTTGTGGTGACAAGTATCTGCGGAGAACGATCGCTTGTCTTCGTGCTTCAACCAGCCGCGCCCGAAGTGTTTCATCTGGCTCCGAGACAACAGACTCCTCAATTTCGTCCAATTCCTCGGTGAGCACTAGAAGACTGTCACCGATTCTCGTTGTCAGGTGCCAAACAAGTCGATTGACCAAATGATGTTCAGACTTAGGGATTTGATGGTTGTCCAGTTCTGCTAAGACATCGTGAACCGCGAATATGCGATGCTTGCGCAGAGAAATGACGCGCCCTTCACTCATCCATATCCGTAGAGAAATCATCTCATCCTGCTGCATCCCGGGGTTGAGATTAATTCCTCTGAAATTCAAGAGAACACCATTCGTGAACCTTGAACATCTTGGTCGCGTTTCATCGGCGAGCAGAGCATCGACGGCAAGATCATCTACACCAGGCAGCGCCAACAAGAGTGAGCGAGTGTCCGAGTGACTGCGATCAAAGTGTAGCCACTCGATTATGCCCTCTGCCGTCCCGTCGGCCTGATGCTCGTTGTCTACAACGACACCATCCTTAGAAATCAATAGTCGGCGCACTAATGCTTCTTGCGGCTTCATCGCCATAGTTTCATGCCCGTATCAGCTGGATAATTTGTGTTTTGTCTTATTTGCAACTCTATGAACACTACCAGGAGCCTGGGATAAGTTGCCACAGTCCCTCCGTGGAAACAGGTCTTTATTCACAATGGCCGCCATTCCTTCAAGCCTCGATTCGCTAGACAAGGCTCGCATCATCGAACAAGGGATCATCGTCGAGCTCCTGCTCCAGAGCACCAACGCGGTCTCCCGTTTTTTCGGCATTGAAAACCTTTGCAATGTGAAACAATGCGTCTCCTTGATTAACGACCGGCACATTGGTGCGGCCAATAATGATCCCTGTCGCGCGCGCTATGATCTCCGTATCCGCCTCGCCAAAAGGGTCGGCTATAGCACCAATTATCTCGCCTCTTTCAACACTGTCTCCGATGGTTTTTGTTGCTCTGAAAATGCCTCCTTCGGCTGCCCGCAGCCAGTGGCTGGAACGGGAGATAACACTTTTTGTTTTTCGGGTTTTGCCGCTCTTTGAGGTGATCATCCCCAAATGTTGCATCACTCCGAGAACGCCTTTGACCCCAGCACGGATGGCAAACTCATCAAAGCGCAAAGCTTCACCTGCCTCATAAAGCAGGACGTCGACACCAGCTTCCTGCGCGGCTCCTCTAAGCGACCCGTCTCTCAGATCAGAATGAAGGATGACCGGCGCGCCAAACGCGTGCGCAAGACCCAGGCAACTACCTTCTTCCAGGTCTGCCCGGATTTGCGGTAAGTTTGTGCGGTGGAGCGCGCCCGTGTGTAAATCCAGCCCAACATCGGATCGCCGCACAATTTCGGTCATGAAAGTATGGGCGAGGCGCCCTGCCAGCGAACCGCCCGGAGCACCCGGGAAGGAGCGGTTCAAATCGCGCCTGTCAGGCAAGTATCTCGTATGGCTGATAAAGCCATAGCCGTTGACAATAGGGATCAAGAGAACAGTTCCGCGCACCCCACGCAGAGATTTCCCCTGTATGAGCCGTCGGATTATTTCGACGCCTTGAACTTCATCACCGTGTATGGCGGCTGACACAAAGAGGGTAGGCCCATCGCGCCGCCCATGAATAACATAGACCGGCAGTGTCATGGGTGTGTGGTTGGACATGACGCCGAGCGGGATATCGACAGTCTTCCGTGTGCCCGCAGGAACAGACTCTCCACAAATCTCAAAAGCCGCTCTCGGCATTAACCTCTGCCTTTCGTTTTTGTGCGATTGGGGCGCGCATTGTTCTCAACAAATTCGATAATTTTTGATGCGACGTCGATCCCAGTCGCCTTTTCAACGCCTTCAAGCCCTGGCGAAGAATTCACTTCCATTACAACCGGACCCTCATTTGAGCGTAGCAGGTCGACACCACAGACATTGAGGCCCATCACCTTTGCGGCGCTCACTGCCGTCGAGCGTTCCTTTGGCGTAATCTTGATGGGCCTCGCTGACCCGCCTTGGTGCAGGTTGGAGCGAAAATCGCCCTCTTTTCCTTTGCGCATCATAGCGGCGACAACGCGATCGCCGACGACGAGACATCTAATGTCTTCGTTGTTTGCCTCGGCGACGAATTGTTGGACCAAAATGTTGGCGTGGAGTCCTCCAAACGCTTGAATAATACTCTCGGCGCCCGTTTTGGTTTCGCCCATAACGACACCGACCCCCTGGGTTCCTTCCAGGAGTTTAATAATCACAGGTGCTCCGCCAAGCATATCAAGAATGTCACCTGGTTCTCCGGTTCGATGTGCGAAGACAGTCGGCGGCAGCCCCACTCCTTTACGTGCGAGCAGTTGCAAGCTTCTCAGCTTGTCGCGCGAACGGCTAATGGCAACTGACTCATTGACCGGGTAAACACCCATTACCTCAAATTGCCGGAGAACAGCCGTGCCAAAAAATGTGGCTGAGGCGCCAATACGGGGAATGACCGCATCAAATCCATCAAGCGTCTCTCCCTCATAGTGAATGGCAGGCTTTGTGGAGGTAATATTGATGTAGCACCGCATGTGATTGATGATGCGGATATCGTGACCCTTTTCTTTAGCCGCCTCAACAAGACGTTGGTGCGAATAGAGATCAGGGTTGCGACAGAGAAGAGCAATTTTCATAACGATGTTTCACTTCCATAAGTGTCGACAGCTTTCGTTTGGCTGTTATTCTGGGGCGCGCGCGCAGTAGGATCGGCCGGGATCAACTAAGAAATGTCCTCTGACCGCCTGTCGACCAATCAACATTCGAAATCCGAGTTCATCCCGGTTTGTCAGGGTCAATTCAATGGTGAAGATGTCTCCACCAATCGCGGCAGTGGTTTCGATAACATAGCGGTGCTCTTTGTGGCCGGTAGAGCTTGTAACGTTACGTTGTTCCAACACAGGCGCTTCGCATCTTATCTCTGGCTTTCTACGATGCTGCTCCGGGTGGATGTAGAACTCAACATAGGGAACGTCATCTTTCAAAATTGGTTTGATGCGGAAGGCATGAAGCGCAGAAGTTCGGGCGCCGGTATCAATTTTCGCCTTGATCGGGGGCGTATCAAAGTCTGGCAATTCTACCCATTCGCGCCATCCAATAACGGGTTTCCCAATGATACTCTCTGCGTTCGGTGCGCGCTCATTGGAGCGTTTTGCTTTTGCCTTCTTCAACATCTTCTAAGCTAGCCTCACCGAGGCGACGATAGCTTGCAAACGTTCTGACGCTAGCGATGGCATAGTAAGACTCCATATTCAGCAGGACAAAGCCTAGCTCAAATAACTCCTCCGCAACCTCTTCAATGTAGCGCTCGGGTAGCTTGTTGCGGTCAGCTAACTTCCGAAGCATTTTGGGGGAGATGCGGTATCGACCGGAGGGCTTTCCCCCAAAAGGCTTTTCATAAAGCTCGGCAAGTTTTTGCGCGACGGCTCCGGTCGATGGACGCATTGGTTTGTCTCCCATTCCACACCTGAATAGCCACAAAATACCTCTATAGAAAGATAAATATTGCTATAGAGGTATTTTTTATTTATCTCAAGCTCTCGGTGGCTTCTTTCGGCTACAGGGAAGCTGCCTTCGGCGCCCCAGGAACTTAAGAGTCAAGCAAGATGGAACACGGGTTTGATTTGACGGCAATGGCCATCGTCGCAGCGGCAGCGGCCTTTTCAGGGTTTGTGCTCTTGCGGCTGCGTCAGCCCGCATTGGTGGGATTTATCCTCGCTGGTGTCATTCTTGGTCCCTCGGGTTTTGCTTTCGTCAATGATCCTGCGGAAGTCGCAGTGCTGGCGGAACTGGGTGTTCTCTTGCTGCTGTTCGTGGTTGGCCTTGAGATCAACCTTCATGCGCTGCGTAATACGGTCAAAGTGGTTTTTCTATGCGCCGTTATGCAGGCGCTGGTCGGCATTGGTAGCGCTGCGGTCCTCGGATGGACACTAGACTGGCCGCTTGAGCGAACTCTTCTGATCGGCTTTGTCTTATCGCTATCAAGCACGGCCGTCGGCATAAAGCTATTGGATCAACTTGGTGAAGCAAGAACGGAAGCGGGCCGTATTACCGTCGGCGTACTTGTAGCGCAGGACTTGTTGATTGTCCCCATGCTGATTATCGTAAATGCTCTGGGGCGGGAGGCTGAGTTTGACACAGCGGTGTTCGGTCAGGTTGCGATTGCGTTCTTGGTGTTCGGTGGCTTGATCTTGAAGCTAAGTCGAAGCAGCCGAATTAAACTCCCTCTGACAGAGTATATGAGCCGAGATGTCGATGCAGGGCCGCTCGCTGCAATCGCATTCTGTTTGAGCGTCGCTACTGTCTCCAGTCTACTAGGCTTATCACCGGCCTTTGGAGCTTTTCTCGCTGGTCTTGTGCTCAGCGCTTCGACCGTACGCCGTCAGGTGCTAAGGGTTAGTCTTCCGTTGCAGAGTATTCTTTTAATGGTTTTCTTTCTGTCGATCGGCCTAATGGTCGATCTGCAGTTCATCCTTTCAAAGGCGTTTATAATCTTTGGCCTTTTATTCATCGTGCTTCCCGCCAAAACAGTCGTCAATTTGGTCGTGTTGCGGATCCTAGGTGTCCCAGCAAGACAAGCGCTCATTGCTTCTGCCGTCATGGCTCAACTGGGTGAATTTGGATTTGTTTTAGCTGCGGCGGGTTTAGCCGTCGGTGCAATCGCTGCCGACGGGTACCAGATAGCTCTTTCTGTCATCGCTCTCAGTCTGGCCGCTAGCCCTCTTTGGACAGCAGCAGCACGTCGTATAGTTGCACACCCAAAAGCTGACGGAGATACGGCCCGCGAATTGTTGGCAAACGTGTTCGCGAGCGAAATCAGCACGACGCGCAGCATGGTGCGTGCAATTGTTGCGAGGCTGAATGATGCGCGTAAGTAGTGTTTTACAGGCTAAAGCATGGTCGTCGCTGCCGCTCGTCCTTTTGCGTGTTTGCCTGCGCTGTACGGATGCAAAGGCGACTGGGCGAAAATATGTTGACCGCATGATCATTCGTCGTGTCAGGGCAACTAAATATTTTAACGACAGAAAACCCGATAGAAGTGAAGCGATGCCGACGCTAGCGCAACAACGTAGTGAGTATTTTCCTCGAAATTGGTACACATTCGTGGTACACATTTGCTGCCCACAGTGACCATAAGTCATTGAATATATTGGAAGAATTGGTTCGGGTGGAGCGTCCGCCTGGCTCCACCAAACCTTTCCGAGCGAACCCATCGAGGGCTTTGTCACAAACTCGGTCATTTAGGGGTCTGGATCGGTTAGCAAGATCAACCGACAGAGACTGGTTATCGTAATTTCCCCTGTCCTCCTTCAATCGTTCATCAAGCGGTCTGGGTGTATGTGCGTTTTCATCTCAGCCTGCGTGAGGTTGAAGAATTACTGGCTGAACGTGGAATTGAGGTCTCTTACGAGACGGTCCGTCGATGGGCCGATCATTTCGGACCTCAGCTTACAAAGCAACTGAGAAAGTTCCGCGAGACACCGCACCAAACGCCACCAGGCGTTTGAGTTGCGGCGTGAGATGGTCGCTGCATGAGCAGACCTTCAAGGGCTTTCGCGCGGTAGGAGTGCGGGCTTTGTGACAAAGCCGCCATTTGTTCCCAACAAATTAATATTAGAAATTGCGCATATAATAATATATAGTTCCACAGGCCCTGATTGTAATATCGCACTGGGTATCCAAGCCTGCAGCAATGTGCGGGTGGCGATGAATTTGTAGGTAAAGGACATTGTTATGAGCCCGCTCATTGTGAAAGCCATCGCATGGCCCCGCGCGTCGCTGGCCTTCGCATCCATTTTCAGCCTGTTCATGATCATTCTTGTTGTGGCACCCACATTAGCGCCAGGCGCATTTTTGTTTTTGCAACCACTCAAAGTCGATACCGATCCGGAAAACATGTTAGCCGCCGGTGAGCCTGTGCGTGTCTTTCACAATGCGATGAAGGCCGAGTTTTCCCTTCATGACCTTATTGTTGTGGGTGTTGTTAATGAAGAGAACGAAAACGACGTCTTCAATGTAGAAACCCTGTCGGATGTTTATGATCTTGCCGACTTCGCAAAAGGTATCCAGTGGGAGGAGGAGGGCGAGCGGCGAGGTGTTATTGCTGTCGATGTCATAGCCCCTTCAACGGTCGATGCTATTGAGCAGGCGGGCCTTGGCTCTGTGAGGTTCAGTTGGCTCATGCCGACGGCGCCTGAAACAGAAGAGGAGGCACTTGGCGTCCGCGATAAAGCGCTGCGTATCCCGACCCTGAACGACACACTGGTCTCTGCGGATGGCCGAGCCATCGCACTTTACATTCCGATCACATCAAAGGATATCAGCTATCAGGTTGCCCGCCAGTTGCGCGAAAAAATCACAGGCTTCAATGGTGACGCGACATATTACATTACCGGTTTACCGATCGCGCAGGATCAGTTCGGTGTTGAGATGTTCGTCCAGATGGCGGTTTCGGCACCTGTTGCAATGGCGCTCATTTTCGCGCTGATGTGGTTCTTTTTCCGGCGCGTGAACATCATCATATCACCGATGATCGTCGCCATGGTCTCTGTGATCGGCGCGATGGGCCTGTTGGTCGCAACCGGCAATACCGTGCACATCATGAGCTCCATGATCCCCATCTTCGTCATGCCGATCGCCGTGCTTGACGCCGTCCATATCCTTTCGGACTTTTATGACCGCTACCCGGCCATCGGTGACCGCCGCAAAACGCTACAACACGTGATGCGCGAGCTTTGGTCGCCGATGTTATTCACCACGCTCACCACCTGCGCGGGGTTTGCCTCGCTTGCCTTCACCCCGCTTCCACCGGTGCAGGTGTTTGGCATTTTCGTGTCAATCGGCGTCTTCCTTGCGTGGTTTTTCACAATAACCCTTATACCGGCTTACATTATGGTGATACCGGAGCGTGCCTTCGAAGGCTTCGGCATGGCAGCGGGGGGTAAAACTTCCGACCATGAGACAACCGCGCTTGCGCGATTTTTGCATGGTGTCGGCGGGTTTTCCGTCGCGCGCGCCAAGCTGATAGTGGTGGGTTTTCTGGCGGCGCTTGCCATCGCCGGCTATGGCATCACTCAGATCCGCATCAACGACAATCCGGTCAAATGGTTTACGCCGGATCACGATATTCGCGTTGCTGATCGTGCGCTCAACGAACGGTTCGGCGGGACTTATATGGCCTACCTGGCGCTCACGGCGGCACAAGTCGATGACGCAGTCCTGATTGGCGACGATGCGAGCCGACGTCTTGATGATCTTGGCACGCAGGCAGCGGCTGAACTGAGCGCCGAATTGAAGCGCGCCCTGCGTAACAAGCCCACGGTCGAGGCGCTACTGTCGGACCTGCGCGCTTTTGGCGAAAGGCGCCGGGACGTCGCGGTCGCGGATGAGGATTGGGTTGCCTGGGATGACGCACTGTTAGCGCTGGATGCTGCGGCGCAGGCGGGCGATCTGTTCAAGCAGCCGGACATGCTGCGCTATATTGCGCGTTTGCAAAACCACCTTGAGGCAACCGGCTTGGTTGGCAAATCCAACGCGCTGCCCGATATCGTCAAGACCGTGCATCGTGACCTCTTTCTTGGCCAAGAAGAGGCGTTCCGCATCCCAGAAACGCCCGAAGCGGTGGCGCAGACGCTCATCACCTACCAAAATAGCCACCGACCCCAGGATCTGTTTAAGCTGGTGACCCCTGATTTCCGCAAGTCGATCCTCTGGCTACAACTCAAGAGCGGCGACAATGTCGATATGGGGGCGGTGGTTGCTGCGGTTGACACGTTTATCGCGGACAACCCGCCGCCTACCGAAATTAGACACGACTGGTTCGGCCTCACCTACATCAACGTCGTGTGGCAGGAGAAAATGGTCTCCGGCATGGCAGAAGCGTTTCTCGGCAGCTTCGTCATCGTGCTGATCCTGATGGCCGTCCTCTTCAGGTCCCTCGCCTGGGCGCTCCTCTCGATGGTTCCCCTGACCGTGACGATCGGTGTGATTTATGGGGTGATCGGGCTCATTGGCAAGGATTACGACATGCCCGTCGCTGTGCTCTCGTCCCTCAGCCTCGGTCTGGCGATCGACTACGCCATTCATTTCACAGTACGGAGCCGGGAACTTTATGCCCGCATCGGCAACTGGAGTGAGACTGCCAAGGCCGCGTTCGGCGAACCGGCGCGCGCCATCTTCCGCAACGTGATTGTGATCGGCGTTGGTTTTCTGCCTCTCTTGTTGGCGCCTCTGGTGCCCTATCAGACGGTCGGTGCCTTCATCTCCGCTATCCTTGTTCTTGCGGGTGCGGCGACACTGTTGGGCCTGCCGGCTCTGATTACTCTGTTTCAAACGTTCCTCTTCCAAAAAAGGAGCACCACATGACCCGACCTTTCCTCATATTCCCTCTCGTCGTTCTGCTCAGTATCGCGCTTGTGCCGAAACTTGCTGAGGCAGCCCCGGATGTTCAGGAGATCGTCGATCGCGCCAGCGCCGCAGCCTATTATCAAGGCCGGGACGGGCGCGCCGCCGTTCGCATGTCCATCCTCGATAGCCAAGGCCGTGAACGCACCCGCGATTTCATAATCATGCGTTCCGATCTGGACGATGTCGACAATGGCGAGCAGCGCTTTTATGTCTTCTTCGACCGTCCGGCAGATGTAAATCGAACGGCCTTTCTTGTGTGGAAAAATCCCGATGCCGACGACGACCGCTGGCTCTATCTGCCGGCGCTTGATTTGGTGAAACGGATCGCGCCGTCGGACGAACGCACAAGTTTTGTGGGCTCGCACTTCTTCTATGAAGATGTCTCAGGCCGTGGACCGCGGGAAGACAATCATGTCCTCGAAGAAGAAACAGACATCTATTATATCGTGCGCTCGACGCCGAAGGAATCAGGGACGGCCGAGTTTACGAGCTACCGCAACTGGATCCACAAGGCGACCTTTATTCCGGTCAAGACCGAATATTATGACGAAGCCGGGGAAACCTATCGTACCTATACCGCAAACGCTGTGGAGGTGATCGACGGCTATCCTACCGTCGTTCAATCGAGCATGGAAGATAGGCGGATCGGCGGCGAGACGAAGATGAGCTATTCCAAAGTTAAATACGATCTCGACCTGCCAGAAGAAATATTTACCGAGCGGTATTTGCGGACGCCTCCGCGCAGACTGCTTCGCTGAGGGAAGAACCGATCTGATGCCAGTCCTCCATCTTATTGCCAGAACGGTCTTTGCCACAGGGCTCGCGGTTGGGTTGATGGCTCAAAGCCTGCCGCCTTCCTTACCGACGGGACTGGGTGCACCGGCAGATGAGAAGGGCACCGTGCCGACGCTGCCGCCGGGGCTGGGATCTCCGGCAGCGGCGCGCGCCGACCCTGCGGACAGCGAACGCGGTTTTACCGTCCCATTTGGTCTGACCGGCTTCATCGAAGCACGGCTTGGCGCGCGCATCGTCGATGATGGAACACAAAAGTCGCTTTCCATTGCAGAAACACGCCTTCAGCTCGAACGGGATTTTTATACGCCCCACGCCGCTTTCCGTTTGGTTGGCGACGTCGTCTTAGACAGTGTCGAGAACGACCTCAACCTTGACCTCCAAAGGGGCCGTGGGTTCCTTGATCTGCGCGAGGCGAATGCTGTTGCCAGGCCATTTTCCTTTCTTGACGTTAAAGCAGGTCGGCAAATCCTGACATGGGGTGTTGGAGACCTTGTCTTTATCAACGATCTTTTTCCGAAAGATTTTCGGGCCTTCTTTATCGGTCGCGACAACGAATATCTAAAGGCACCATCCGACGCGGTCCGCATATCGGCATTTTCCGATGCAGCCAACCTAGATGTCGTTTATACGCCGCGCTTGAATGCAGATCGTTTTATCGACGGCTCGCGGCTCTCCTATTTCAACCGCTCGCTGGGAGGAATTACCGGACAAAACGCCATCATCACCGCTGAGACCCCCCATACCTGGTTCAGCGACGACGAAATCGCTGCGCGTCTTCATAGAAATGTTGGCGGGTGGGAGTTGGCTGCCTATGGCTATCATGGATTTTGGAAGGCGCCGGAAGGTGCGCGCGCCGACGGCAGACCTTTTTATCCACGCCTCAGTGTGGTCGGCGCCAGCCTGCGTGGACCGCTCGAAGGCGGCATCGTCACCACCGAGGTCGGCAATTACTTCAGCCATGATGACGCCGACGGCACCAATCCACTCATTCGTAACGGTGAAACGCGCTTTCTTATCGGTTACGAGAAAGAGATTGCGACAGAACTGACAGCGGCGGGCCAATATTACGTTGAAATTCTTTCGGACTTCTCTGCCCTGAAACAAAACCTCACCTCGGGCCAGGCCGCACCAGACCGTGCGCGACACGTCCTGACACTGCGTATGACGCAGCTTCTGTTCAACCAGAACCTGATGCTTTCAGCCTTTAATTTCTGGAGCCCAAACGAAGAGGATGGGCATCTACGTTTTCGTGCCACCTATAAACTTTCTGACGCCTGGCAAATTGAAAGTGGCGGCAATTTTTTCTACGGTCGAAAAGAAAATACTTTCTTCGGTCAACTCCAGGACAATACGAACCTGTTTTTTGGCGTCCGACGCAGTTTCTAATATGGCAGGTTAGTGCAAAGGCTTGGTGCCAACTTGAGTTTTCAACTGACCACTATCGGCTAACACGAGAGGATGATGCAGATCAGCTGTCGCAATCTCCACTCTCTTCCGATCATCTGACAGGTGTTTTGGTACTGGTAGTAAAGCCGCGATGATCGAGGGAGGTCTTGGGGTTTTCGGTGCCAAAAGACCCCATCAGTGTTCGTCCGCGCTCTGGCATCAATAAATCTTAAGAATTCCCAGCATTTTCTCGTCAAATGGGAAAGTCGGGAGTGACAGATTCGCGCGTGAAAGATCAGGGGGATTACCATCACACCCCCGTCTCTCAGAGTTATATTGAATCTCCATTGGTCCCCACCCTGCGGCAAACGCATAAGCATAAATTGGCACAGAATGGGTGGTGCAAATGTTTTCCTAGAACTCTGCCCAAGCTGACTTGTTCCGCCCTGCAATAACCGATACTTCTTCGAGATAAAACGATTTTGAGGACCATCCATGCAGTTTGATGACGTAATTCTGGGCCGTCGAAGTATCCGCGGCTACAAGTCTGATCCAGTTCCGAAGGCGCTGATCGAAGAAATTTTGACACTGGCGATGCGCGCGCCATCGTCAATGAACACCCAGCCCTGGAGTTTCTACATCATTTCCGGCGAACCGCTGGATCGTATTCGCGCGGGGAATACCGAGCGAAACTTGGCGGGTGTCCCACACTCGAGAGAGTTCCGCATCGGTCAGCCCTTCGATGGCAAGCACCGCGAAAGGCAGATAGGTGTTGCCAAGCAATTGTTTGCTGCCATGGGGATTGCCCGTGAAGATAAAGAAGCGCGCCAGGATTGGGTGCTGCGCGGCTTCCGCCAGTTCGATGCGCCTGTGTGCGTGATTGTGACCTATGATCGCGCGTTGGCCGACAGTGATGATACGGCATTCGACTGCGGTGCTGTGACAACGGCGCTGGTAAATGCTGCTTGGTCGCGCGGCCTTGGCGCCGTCATCAACAGTCAGGGCATTATGCAATCTCCGGTTGTCCGCGAACATGCTGGCATTGCCGACGATCAAGTTATTATGAAGGCAATCGCGCTCGGCTGGCCCGATGATAGCTTCCCGGCAAACGAAGTTGTTTCAGAACGCAAGAGTGTTGAAGAGGCTACCGTGTTTGTCGGCTTTGACGAATAGGATCTGGTTAATGGTTCCGTGGGCAACCGTCGCGCAAGGGAATTTCGAAACTCTGGTGTTAGATTAATCGGAGACCCAGGTGCCTTTGATCCCCGCCAAGATTTGATCAGCCTCGTCGAGGGAGCCGATCATTGCTGGGTTGCCGGTCGCTTTCGCAAAACTGCAGGCGGCCGCAACTTTTGGTCCCATGGAACCTTCAGAAAAGCTCATTGTCGTGAGTGCAGCTGGCGTGATCCGCTCCAGCTTCTGTTCGCTCGCTTGTCCCCAATTTTGATAGACACCGTCCACGTCAGTCAAAATGAGAAGCCTATCCGCCTTGAGATTGCGCGCGAGTAGAGCAGCAGTAAGGTCCTTGTCAACTACTGCCTCAACCCCGGAAACCTGACCGTTGGTGCCGCGCATAACAGGTATGCCGCCCCCGCCTCCACATATGACCAGGACCCCCGACGTTACTAGCTCTTCGATAATGGGAAACTCCAACAGGTCGATCGGCTTTGGGGAGGGCACGACACGGCGGAAGTTCTCTCCGTCCTCGGCGATGACCCAGCCTCGGTCTCGTGTGAGGTTTTGAGCGTCGCTTTTTGAATAGATGGGGCCAATCGGTTTGGTCGGGTTGCCGAACGCCGGATCTTTTGGGTCTACGAGTGTTCGGCTGAGCAAAGTTGCGATCTTTCTATCGGGCATGCCGTTGCTCAGAACCTGTCCAATCACATAGCCGATCATGCCTTGGGACTCTGCGCCGAGAACATCCAGTGGAAAGGCGGGCGCATCCTTAAAGGCTTCAGCTTCCAAAGCGAGCAGACCTACCTGTGGACCATTGCCGTGCACCAGAACGACGTCATGGCCGTCTGCAACTTTTATCAATGCAGTCGCGGCGCGCTGTATGTTGCGTTCTTGGTTCTTTGCACTCAGCACTTCTCCTCTTTGAAGCAGTGCATTCCCTCCTATCGCAACGACCAGCCTCATGGACGTGTGTCCGGCATCTCAACCTGTCGTCCCGGTTGTTGTTGGGTGATGCAATGAATATTGCCGCCGCCTAAAAGGATTTCACGTGCAATGACCGGAATGATTTTTCTATCCGGAAAAAGACCAGCAATCTGCAGAACTGCTTCCTTATCCTTCGGGTCTCCAAACTGTGGGACAACGATGACTCCGTTTCCAATGTAGAAGTTGATGTAAGAGGCAGCGAGGCGATCACCGGGTTGTCGGGGCAGCGTACCTTCAATCGCATCGACGCCGTGACTCTCTTCTTCCGTAATCAAGACCGGGTCGGGGAGGCAAATTTTGTGGATCTCCAGCGTCCGTCCTGTGGCATCTTTTGCCTCAGACAGACGGTTATAGGCATCCTGACTGATTGAAAATTGGGGATCATTTTCATCGTCACACCAGGCCAATGCCACAACACCAGGACGGATGAAGCAGCAAATATTATCAATATGCCCGCTGGTCTCGTCGTTATAGATTCCCTTGCCAAGCCAAATGGTTTTCTCGATCCCCAGATAGTCGGCCAGTATTTTCTCTATGTCTTCTCTTGAAAGATCCGGGTTCCGATTGGGGTTGAGCAAGCATTCTTCGGTTGTGAGGAGCGTTCCCTCGCCGTCCACATGCACTGATCCTCCCTCCAGTGTGATGGGGCCTCGATATCGGTCCACTCGTTCTATTTCCGATACTTTCTGCGGCACCAGGTCATCCTGGTCCCAGGGGAAATAGAGGCCGGTGCGTATGCCGCCCCAGGCGTTGAATTGCCAGTTGATCAAACGGACATCCCCTTTGGCATTCACAAGGAAGGTGGGCCCGCAATCTCGCATCCAAGAATCATTGTTGGTCATTTCAACAACCCGAACATGGGGAGGCAGCATGGCGCGCGCATTTTGAAACTGTGCCGGGGACACACCCATCGTCACAGGCTCGCCCTCCGAAATGGCACTGGCAACTTCCACAAACGCCTGTTGTGCTGGCTTGGCACCCAGCCGCCAATTGTCTGGTCGCTCGGGCCAGAGCATCCAGCACCCGTCATGTGGCTCATATTCGCCTGGCATCCAGTATCCGTCAGCCTTTGGTGTGCTACCCATGAGCCGCTTCATCTCTGTAATCCCCCGTTTCTATTCATGCGTAAGCGGAAGGGTCTAGCAAGGACATTGGATCAGTTCTTAGAGCCTTTACCGATCAACCACTCGCCGATGAGGAAGGTAATAATCACGCCGCCGACGATCGACCCGGCATAGGTAGGATCAAAATCTCCCGGCACATAAATGAAGAAGACGATGGCCTGGATGATGAAGGCAAGGCAGAGCCCGGTAAGCGCGAACGCCCCAACACTCCCACCGGGCACACGGTAAGGCCGCGGGCGGTCCGCATCAATCTTCCGAAGACGCAGAAAAGCGCCAAACATAAACAAGTAACAGAGCAAAAAGACGACAGACGAGAAAGCAAACAGGGTCCAGAAGAGATCCTCTGCATCCGCCGCCATGAGTCCATAGACGATAACGACGACGGTAGTGATTGCGCCTGTAATAAAGGCTGCGTTTGCGGGGGTTTTGTAGATTGGGTGCAGTCTTGCAAAGCTTGGGTGCAGGTCACCTGCATCGGCGGCTTCCGCAGCAGAGCGATTTGCCCCCATGGTCCAGGTCACCATATTTGCGACAAACGTGTAGAGCGCCATGATGCCGAGGATCACAACAGCCATGCCACCAACACCTTCGGTGCCGAGCAACTTGTAAAGCGTGTCGATAATGCCATCGATAAGGCTGATGTCATCGAGCGGCAACGCGACAAGAACACCCACGGTGCCTAGAAGATAGAATGCGGCGATAAGTGTGCCGGACACGATAATGGTTTTGGGCACATCGCGCGCTGGATTGTCCATCTCCTCGCTCGCACCGGACATGAGCTCAAACCCCATGAAGTTGTAGACAATTACCGGCAGGAAGGCCAAAGACACGCCCCAACTGGGGGTGAGCGTTTCGAGGTTGATGGGATTGGCAACGCCATAGTTCATTGCGTAGTAGATCCCACCAAAACCGATCACCATCATGATGAGAGCTTTGAACACAGCACCTATATTGGGTATCCACTTGCCAATATCGAGGGCCATGACATTGATTGACACGGTGAGCCAGGTGAGCGCGATAGCGATAGCGATTTGCGGCCACAGGCCAAGATCAGGCATGAAGAGCTGAGAAAAAATCCCGGCAAACAGGAGGTAAACGGAAGGCTGCCAGAGCGCCACGTTGATCCACCAAAGCCAGGCGGTGCGCCCGCCCCACCTGTCGCCAAATGCTCTTTTGACCCACGAATATATGCCGCCCTGATCTGGGTAGGTACTGCCCAGTTCAGCGGTGATCAGGCCATAGGGAATAAAGAAGAAAATGAGGGTAAAAATCCACCAGAAGATCGACTGAACGCCGATCGATGCGGATGCAGCAAGTTGGTCAATCACCAAAATGGCGCAGACAGTAAACAAGGTCATATCAAAACCTTTTAGAACGCGTTTAAAGCCTTTACCCGATTTCGCTGAGGTTACTGAAACGGATGGATCTGACATGTATGTTTCTCCACTTTGTTCGGTTTGCGTCGGTGGATACTGAAGGGTTGCTAAACACCGTCCGCCAAAAAGGCGTCTACCTGATCTTTGTGATGAGCGATGAGGTGATCTGAGGGCCGACTGAGATGCGGATAGGTAAACCAGACAAGGATCGCTTTCTCTGCGTGCAGGCGGTTTTCCGCTTGATCAAAGATGATGGACTGAGGGCCATCGAGAACGTCATCCGTGGCTTCTACCCCCCGCGACGCCGGCAGGCAGTGCATGACTTTCGCCGTGGTAGGCGCCTTTCCCAAAAGACTAGCATTCACTTGGAAGTCTGGCATAAAAGCAGCTTCCCGGTCGGGAATTTCATCTTCCTGTCCGACCCACCACCAGAGGTCCGTATAAATAAAGTCGGCCTCTGCAACAGCGGCCGCCGGATCGTCGGTTATGGTGAGCGATCCACCGGAGGTTTCGCAATTCGTGCGAGCTATTTTGACCCAGTCCGCAGGCACCTGATATTTTTTGGGAGCCGCATGAGTGAAATCCATCCCCATGCGGGTACATATCCACATGAGAGAGGAGCAGACATTTGTCGCATCGCCGACAAATGTGACCTTCAGGTCTTCAATCTTCCTACCGTCCGGCGCATGCTCAATCATTGTGAGAACATCACACAAGACTTGTGTGGGGTGGTTGTAGTCAGTGAGCCCGTTGATAACGGGAACCGTGGCATGTTTGGCAAGCTCAGTGATTGTTTCGTGCGTAAGCGTTCGTGCCTCAATGACGTCGACCATGCGCGACACCACGCGGGCTGTATCAGCGATACTCTCTCGAGCTCCCAAGTGTATCTCGCCTGGTTTCAAATAAAGTGCGTGGCCGCCCAGCTTTGTCATGGCGACTTCAAACGAAATACGCGTGCGCGTTGAGGGCTCTTCAAAAATCATCCCCAAGGACGCGCCGCGCAACAGCGGCGGGCATGCCCCATCCTTATCAGCAGCCTTTAAGAGGCGCGCCAACTCTATGATCTTCAAAAGTTCTTGTTTTGAGTAGTCTTGAGTCTGAATAAAATGCTTGAGCACGGCACAACTCCTCGGCCTGGATGAAAAGCGTGATCAAATGATGATCCCCACTTTCTGCCTTTCGAGGTGCCCCGCATTGATCCATCGCATGCAGTTGCCAGAAAATCAGAACGTCATTCTTTATCAGTAATGTGTGCTTTTCCGCCATTCCGGAGATGTTTTTAATTCGTGAACAGACTGGAGATTACCCGGTTTCCAAAACATTGATGCCTTTGTTGAAAGGCGCTGCCCGCTCCACGTCATATCCTGAATAGGCTTCGACAGAAGGGTCCCAGATCAGTATGTACTCCTCCTGTGGGAGTAAGGACCTCACCTTCTGCTGATTGCCTTCGCTGAGGTTTGCGAATTCTTCGCGCAATCGTTCAAGACAATAGACCCGGTATCGCGACACAGGCATCTCTTTGTAGGCGCAGCCTTGGACAGTCATCTCAAACTGTTTGCGTCCCTGGCCATGGGCAAGCGCATTCTCTTTCAACTGCACCATATGGGTTTCGGCAATCTCTTTAAGCAGAGAGGCTGCATCGTCTGGGACCATATCAAGGAGTGATGTCTCGCCTGTCGTCGCATGCGCATTCCAAACCCGCGCAACCCATTCAGCCATGGCGGGCCAATCATTCCGCATGATAGCAGCTGGTGTTGGGTCCTGTCCGAAATGCCTGAGCATCGGGCCCATCATGCCAATGTCCGCAATCGACGGTGTGTCACCGAGCAGATAGGGCCTGTTTTCGAGCATCGAGAGCATGCCGCGCATAGCGTTAAAAAATCCGGCTTCCACATGATCCCAGGTGTCCTTCGTGACCCCGTCTCTCTTCACGAACAAAGTGTGTTGGCGTTTTTTCACCATATGCCTGCGAACAAATCGTGGCAGCCGCAAATGGCTTGTTACCTCATCGGCAAGAATTCGAGAAAGAAGTTCTCGATCATGCTCGTAGCTCCACCGATAGTGCATAGCGGATCGCCACAACCACTCGTCGCCATAGTCTTCGATAAGAAGCGCGATAAACCGCACGACTGGATCACTCGGCATGATCGGCCGGTCAGGGTACTCGGTCTCCAGCTGTTGAATGATGGGCGTGCTGTCAGACATCCAGCGCCCGTCAGGTCGCTCCACGATGGGCACCTGGATCGCACCGGCGCGCTCACGAATATACTTCTGCTCCGCAAAGGGATGCGCCATGTCATAGGCGATGCCCTTGTATCGAAGGTAAGCCTCGAGTTTACCGGTATAGTAGGAAACTGAAACGCCCCAGACTTTCATTGTCTTCCCTCCCTGCAATCGCTCCCGCCACGAGAGCCAGATTGACAATACCGAGGGGGGTGAGCCTAGAATGCTAAAAAGTTACATTTCGGGGTCGATTAGTGAAAGTCCTACGTCCGAAGACCAAAACACTCAGAGATTTGCTTCCGGCAGAAGTCATGGGTCGCCTGCTCTCAATAGGGTCAACGAAACGGTATGTCGATGGACAAATCATCCAGGATCGAGGCGACCGGCGTGCGGGCCTGACAATCGTCAAAGCTGGCGAAGTGGTCGCGGGCAATGTTGGACAGGACGGATCGTTTCTCTCATCAGCCTTGCTGCGCGCAGGTGAAACTTTTGGCGAGCAGACCTTGTTCTCAGATCTGCGGCGCACCCACACGTTGTGGGCGCACGGGCCCGCTGAAATAACATTTGTGAATGCAAAGGCCTTCTTCCGCATGTTCGATGAGGAACCATCAATTGCTCGGGCTTTGCTGACACTGACGGTTCAACGCAATTATGAGATGATGAATTTCATCGATTCTCAGCGGCGGTTTTCCTTGAGGGCACGGGTTGCGCGATTGTTGCTTGCGACTGTGGATGCCGACGAAAATCAGTCGAGCATTGAATTTCGCCAGGAAGATCTGGCCTTCATGTTGGGGGTCTCAAGGGTCGCCACTGGCAAGGCGCTTAAACTGCTGCAGGAGAAGGACTTGGTCAAGCTGCGCTACGGCCGCATTGACATCAATAACATCAGGGGGTTGCGCGCGTTGATCACAGATGAAGACCAGTTTTATTCAGTCGAAAATGATTGAAGGTCGGCTTCTTTTTTCGCGTTTCTCAGTGCCCATATCGGTATACGGTGCGTGGAATTCCCATCGCTGCAATGGCTCAAAGAAAGGATTGGATAAATCGTGACGACATATGCTGACAAAATCGTTTGGATCACCGGAGCATCATCAGGGATCGGAGAGGCGCTCGCCAAAACCTTTGCTGCCAACGGTGCAGACATAATTTTGTCAGGCCGCCGCGTAGATGCGTTGCAGGCAGTGGCTGATCAGCTGCCAACAGAAACGCTCGTGATTCCTTTCGAAGCAACTGACTACGGTGTGCTTGAGGGGGTTGTCGCAAAGGCTTGGGACTGGAAGGGCCGGGTAGATGTGCTCGTCAACAATGCAGGTGTGAGCCAACGGAGTCTGGCAGTTCATACGACGCCACAAGTCTATACAGACCTGATCAATATCGATCTGATCGCGCCAATCTGGCTGACTCAGCTACAACTCCCCCGGATGGTCGAGGCGGGTGGTGCGCACATCATCGCCATTAGTTCAGTTGCTGGCCGCATCGGCGCGCCGCTTCACACAGCCTATTCTGCCGCGAAGCATGGCCTTATCGGATACATGGACGCCCTTCGCACGGAAGTGTCCGGTCGCCACAATATCAATGTCACAAATGTCCTGCCCGGATCCGTTGCGACCAATGTCTCTCGCAACGCCTTTACTGCCAGCGGGTCGATCCGCGGGAAATCGGATTCTGCGATTGAGGGCGGGGAAGACCCGATGGATTGTGCTCAGGCCATTTTGGAGGCGGTCAACAATAATGTGCCTGAACTGATCTTTGCGAGTGGCGTGGAACTGGACCTCGCAAAGCTGCGTCATTCCGATCCGGAGAAACTCTTCGAGATGGCATCACAGTTTGGTGCGCAGATCGCAGAACAGTATGAGTCCGGCGACGATTCATAAGTGAAAATCTGAGACGAAGCGGCCAGCTCTAAATTCTCGTTGAGGCATCCAGATTGAGTCCATCAACAATCTCCTCAAACACCTGGAGTTCCTTTTCAAAGAGCTGGATAGCGCTTTGCTGCGAAATGGGTTTGCTCATGTCTTTGACGTCGAAAAAGCCCAGCTCATCGCCGCTTGCGGACTTGGTGTCTATCGCAAGGTAGAGATGACTCTGCTCGAATGCAGCTTGTATCTGGGCATCAGGAAATACATTGCGAATATCGAGCAGGCGCTGCATGAAACTCGGTGTCAGCAGGTAACGTGCCTCTACTTGGTCGCTGCTATAGACCTGGAACTGTTTTTCAAAAACCGGGTCTTCGAGCGTAACCCGTTCGCCTTTTTGCGAGAAACCCGCCGCCCAGTTAAAAAAGCCAGAGTCGGTGAGAACGACAGTCGATCCTTGAAAGTCTTTGGGGAAACTGAAACGGGCAAGAAGGCCGGAAAAGACGGTCCTCACGCTTTCGGATTTTCTGTTCTTTGTGCGCATTTTGGCGAGCGTTTCAAAAAGCTCAAACCGAACGCCGTTTAGCTCACCCTCAAACAGGTCTTCAACGTCTAGTTCATTGTGCGAACTTACGAGACCAAGATCGCTGTAGACACTTACGGCGCTTTCAGCTGGACCGTCTGCATTGAAGTTCCAACCGCGAGCTTCCGCCATGTGCGACAGGATATCTGTCTTCATGCGCTCTTTGAGCTCGAAGAGTTTGAACTCAGCAATCATATAGGCAAGACCCGCCCCTACCACGGCAGCGATCAGGCCTTCAGCGCCAAAAAACATCGCAGAAATGATGGAGGCTACCGCGACAATCGGCACGCCGAACAGCCAAACCTTCTTGCGCCAGCCCAAAGCCTCCAGCCGTTCCTGCTCCAGCTCGTCGAACAAGTGCGGATCGAAATTATACGGGCTCATGGCTTAGGCCTAGAAATTTGCAGGAGAGGGGTTAGGTCAAAACCTAGCCTGACAAGATGTCGCCTGCGTCAACGGGTTTTCGCTCAGTGTCGTCAATTTCGAAGAAGGGCATTGCCTTAACACCGGCGAGCGCTGCGATTGTCGACGAGGGCCATATTTCCACAGCATTCTGAAGATCTTCAACCGCCGAGTTGTAGAAGCGGCGCGCGGCAGAGATATGCCCTTCTACTTCCTGATAGGTTTCTTGCGCAGTCTTCATGGCTTCGACGAAACGCGGTTCGGGGTAATTCTCTGCGACGGCAAACAATTGGCGCATGCTTTGCGCTAGACCGGACTCAGCCTCCAGGCGACCTTTGATGGCGTCAGGATCGTTGGTGTCTGTAGGGGCTTCAGTGGCGGTCCGCAATCGGGTCACCTCCTCAATGAGCGACATCTCCTGCTTCATTGTCTCCTTTGCAATCTTAAGGACATTGGGAATGAGGTCGTGCCGCTTTTTCAGCTGCACATCAATTGTGGAGAAAGCACTCCGCGCACGGTTCCGCTTTTGGATAACTGACACGTACAGAAAATAGGCGACTGCACCAACAAACCCCAACAGGATCAAAAAGATCCACAAGCCGTCCATATTCTTCTCCTCGTTATCCGGTGACCTATTGTTGATACCCCAAAACAGTGTCATCGAAATAGAGCGCAAACTCAAGTCATAGGCGGTTGAGTTGGCCTAACGCCGGTAGCTTAATGCCTTGCGCGAGGGGAGCTTTGCTAATCGGTGCCAGACCGACGTTCTTCTGCCATCTTCAGGACCCTTAGAAAATTGCCACCCCAGATCTGTTGAATATCTTCAGCAGAATATCCTGCTCGCACAAGGGCAATCGTTACATTCAGCCCTTGGCTGGCGTCGGCATAGCCCTTGATGCTGCTGCCATGATTGAAGTCGTTCCCGATGCCCACGTGATCGATGCCAATGCGATCGACGATATAATTAATATGAGCAATCATGTCCGAAACACTTCCGCGCCCGATGGTCGAGCGCATCTCGACCAGAAAGGCGCGTTGAACAGCTGGGTCTTCTAACTCCCAATAAAGTTCATACGGGTAGGAATATTCTTCTGGAAGACCCGCTTTGACGCGGACGGTTTTAACCGCCTCAAGGAGGTCGGGGTCTGAGAGCGCGACAAGGTAGGCACCGAAGGCTGCCACGTGGATGACGCCGCCATTCTCGCCGACAAGGTCAATTTCTTCATCTGAGAGATTGCGCGTTACGTTGGAGATCGCCCGTACATTGGAATGGCTGGCGATCACCGGCGACTGGGACAAAGAGACTGCCTGCAGCGCCGCTGCCTTCGACATTTGTGAGATATCGACGACGCCCCCAAGCGCATTGATCCGCTCAATGGCGGCAATGCCAAGCGGTGAAAGGCCGCCATGCTCTTCGGTTGGTTCATAGGACTTCGTGGCCCCATCATAGAGGGGGCGTGAGGAATCTGAGAAATCGTTGTGGCCCAGATGATTAAGTCCAAACACGCGCACACCTGCATCATAAAAATAGTCGAGGGCGTTTACATCACCTTCAAGGGACCGAGCATTCTGGAATCCCAAGAGAATCGCAGGTTTGCCCGCTGCTTTCGCTGCTTCAATCTCCGCAGCAGAAGTTGCCAACACAACGCCTCCTGCAGAATCTTCAACAAGTTTCAGCGCCGCCGCGAGCTTCTCTTCTGCGACGGCACGTGCATCGGCATCCCCTTCAGGGGTGCGGGGGCCCGGTCCAACGGCAACCGACATGATCACAGCATTTACGCCGCCTGCCGCAAGCTTCTCAGGGCTGACTTTTGAGACGCCGCCCTCTCCAAGATAGCTGAGCGAGGTCGACGGGATAACAATGTCCGCATGAGCATCGAGCACCAGTGCGTCCGCGTGGATAGCTTGGGCCTTCGAGATGATCTCCGCTTCTGAAAGAGCGGTCTCAGCTTGGACCGGAAGAGATGTAGTGAAGACGATCAGAAGACAGCCTAACGCGCGTTGCAAGGCGATGCGAAATCTAGCCAAACCGTTCATGTATTCCCCCAGGCAATGGCAGGCTGACTGTTCCGCCTGCCGAACAGGTAGTGTACAGACTAAAGAAGGCGGTCCAAACGCTAACTATTATCGACCTGGTTGGACTTTGTTTTTCGGGCGGTTATGAATTGGTTGAAAGAAAACGCAAATGCGCTTCAGGCGTTCGGCGCAATGTCGTGCGGTGAGGGTTTGCGCGGTCGATGATTGATTGCCGCGGGAATGTAAAACTCGACGATCCGTTGGAGGCCAACGATTGGCCTCCAATTTGACGCAGCGGCATCGGTCCTTTGAACGAGACACTAAACTATCGGCTAGACTTTGATATGGTGGTGCAAACCAAATGCTCACCAAAGATATATCAAGGGGCAAACAATGACCGCAGCAAGTGATCTGGATGGCTTCCGATCAGAAGTATCGGAGTGGGTGCAGAGCAATTTTCCATCCGCACTTAAGAGCTTTGATCTTGGAGCAGATAGCCCGAGCGAAAAAGGAGTGAGCGGTGAGTTCCGGGCGTGGCGCCAGGCTCTTGCTGACAATGGCTGGGGCACACCGACTTGGCCCAAAGAATATGGCGGCGCCGGGCTAAGTGACCCAGAAGCCAAAGTCATTCGTCAGGAAATCGCTAAGGTCGGCGCGTTCAATCCCATTCCGCCGATGACAGGGATGGGTGTGACCATGGTTGGTCCAACCATCCTGGAATACGGAACCGATGAGCAGAAAGCAAAGCACCTTCCGGGTATTGCAAGTGGAGAAGTTCGCTGGTGCCTGGGACTGTCGGAGCCCAATGCTGGGTCTGACCTGGCAGCGCTGAGCACGAAGGCCGTGGATAACGGTGACGCCTTCATCCTCAACGGTCAAAAAATCTGGACCTCTGGCGCACACATTTCGCAATGGTGTGGCGCTGTCGTTCGAACCGACCCAAAGGCGAAGAAACGAGACGGCATCAGTTTTGTCATGTTGCCCATGGACCAGAAAGGTGTCGAAACCCGCCTCATTAAGCTGATTTCGGGTGCCTCCCCGTTCTGTGAAACTTTCTTCAATGATGCGCGGGCAGACAAGAGCGATCTGCTGGGCGATCTCAATGACGGATGGAGCGTTGTAAAGCGCCTGCTGCAACATGAGCGCCAAAGTCAGACATCGGCGCCAGCTGCCGTAAAAATTGACCAGGAACCTTTGCAGGAACAGGCGAAGCGGTATGTGGGAACGCTGGAAGACGGGACTCTTGCCGACCCGGATCTGCGTCTTCGGATTGTCGAGAATCTTATGGATGCGGAGGCCCACCAGCTGACGGTCTCGCGCATCACCGCAGAAGCTAAGGGTCAAGTGAAGGTAAGCGCGGCCGCCTCGGTCCTGAAGAACTCAATGACCAGGGTCGCGCAGACCAAAGCAGAACTGACACTGGAGATGATGGGAAATCAGGGCATCGGCTGGGAAGGTGAGCAATTCTCGGAAGAAGAATTGCGGAGTGTCCGCGATTGGCTCATGGGCAAAGCTATGTCGATCTATGGTGGATCCGCTGAGATTCAAAACAACATCATCTCCAAGAACATTCTGGGCCTCCCAGAAACGACACAGCAAGGCTAACGGGGGTTGGGAAACGATTATGGCTGCACTTACAGAAGAACAAACGCTTATCAAGGATCAGGCAATTTCTTGGGCGAGCGCCGAAGCGCCTGTTTCAAAGTTCCGCGCAATGCGGAACGAAGGCAATGAAGGTGGATTCGCTGAGCCCACCTGGTCCGCGATGGTAGAGATGGGCTGGACCGGCATCCTGGTGCCGGAAGAATATGGCGGATCAGATCTTGGCTATTTGACCTTCGGGCTTGTTCTTGAAGAGCTGGGCAAACAATTGGCGGCGTCGCCACTCTTCGCCTCGGCGTATGTCGGCGCCACGGCACTTCTTCTTGCAGGCACGGATACACAAAAGTTGAGCCATCTGCCGCGGATCGTAGACGGCAGCGAAATTGTGACGCTCGCCGTCGACGAGGGGCCACGCCACGCGCCCGCGCGTACAGCGTTGGAGGCGAAGTCTCAGGGAGACAAACACGTCCTCACCGGATCAAAGACGCTGGTTTTGGAGGGCATGTCGGCAACGCATTTCATTGTCGTTGCGCGCTCCGCCGGAAAAGCGGGAGAGGCGCAAGGTCTCTCTCTCTTTATTGTTCCAGCAGATGCGGCAGGACTGTCCCGGCGTCCAATGAAAACCATGGACAGCCGTGGGTATGCAGAACTGAGTTTCGATGGGGTCGAAGTCTCTGACGCTGATCTCATGGGGCCGGTTGGCCAGGCCGGGGAAGTATTGGACGAGATACTGGACCGCGCACGCGCTGGGATTGGGGCAGAGATGCTGGGTGTTGGATCGCAGGCGTTCGCGATGACGCTCGACTATCTTAAGACGCGCAAACAGTTTGGTGCTGTGATTGGTTCTTTCCAGGCGTTGGGCCACCGAGCTGCGGAGCTGTTTGCTGCCATGGAACTTGCGCGTTCTTGCGGCGAGGCTGCCCTTCAGGAGATTGACGCGCAGAGCAACAGTGTTGCGAAAGCCTGTTCTCTTTCAAAGGCGAAGGTTGGAGATTTTCTCCATACCATGTCCAATCAGCTGATTCAGATTCACGGCGGCATTGGCATGACCGACGAATTCGATGCAGGCCTGTACCTCAAACGAGCACGTGTTCTCGAGACACTCTATGGCAACCAGTCCTATCATCGGGACCGCTATGCACGGCTGCTCGGTTTCTAGTTATTCAGTGTGCCTCGGCAACGAATAGGCGACGCGCCATAAATCGCATGCGATCAGCATAGTCAGCCCGCGACCAACCACACTCGACCGTTAGCTGTTCCCAGTTTCTGAGAGACAGCAACGTCCACAAAATGTCCGTCGCCTGTTCCGGGGAATAGTCCCCTGTAAGCGTCTTGTCGCGCGACAGCGCCAGAATGGCCGCCTCGCACCCTTCGCGCATATCTTGCATCCGCTTGTCCCAGGCGGCGGCGGCTTCAGGGTCTGTGTCGCGCATGGCGAGCAGTGCTTTTCCTATCCCGTAGATCTCTGGAAGGAAACCTGCCCAGGCGCCGATAAAGACATCCAACCGCTCGATCCCGGTTTTGGCCGTTCGGCTCGGGATGAGACGTTCATCGCCCCCATGAAGCTCGTCCACATAATGTGTAGTGGCAATGAGCAGGTCCCCACGTGTCCGAAAATGAAGGTAGAGCGCCTGCCGGGTGATGCCGACCTTGGCCGCAATATCGGACATTCGGACGCTGTTTCCCTGGCCGGATTCCAGCAATTCCAGGCTGGCCGCCAGGATCTTCTCCCGAGTCGGTTTTGCACCACTTGACATGATGTCTAGTAGCGCTTACTTGTCGCTGTGTCAATTGACATCGTGTCAAGTAAGGAGCTGGCCATGAAAATCATAATTTTTGGAGCAACAGGGTCATTGGGCCGACATTTGGTCGAACAGGCGCTTGCCAAGGGAGAGGAAGTGACGGCATTTCTGCGCGATGCATCCACGTTGGACCGACATCATCAAAACTTGAATTTGATTGAGGGTAACGTCCTTGATCCGGTGGCGGTCGATGCAGCAGTCAAAGGGCATGATGCAGCGTTGATCGCCCTGGGGGCCGGCCGGAAGGGAGGTGTCCGTGCTCAGGGGACGAAGCACATCATCGACGCGATGGAGTGTCACAATGTGCGCCGACTTGTCTGCCAAACCACACTGGGAGCTGGCGACAGTCATAAACATCTCAACTTCTTTTGGAAGCACATCATGTTTGGCTGGTTGCTGAAACAGGCCATGGCGGACCATGAAGAACAGGAAGCCTTCATCCAGCAAAGCAACCTAGATTGGACCACCATTCGGCCCGCCGCTTTTACCGATGGTCCTGCGACCGGCGACTACAAGCTTGGCTTTCCGTCGTCTGAAAGCGGCTTGGCGCTCAAAATTTCCCGGGCAGATGTTGCGAGCGTGATGCTGCAGCAAATGACCACCGACACCTATCTGCACAAATCGCCTGGGCTTTCCTACTAACCCTACCTGCGAAAGGAGCCTGTTATGACGCAGACTTGGCTTCTTTTTACTTACGAAGTTTCCCTCATTTCCTGCGCTCTGGTCGCGGGTGTGTTCCTGACATTTTCAGATTTTGTCATGAGGTCTCTGAACAGGGCCAGAACAAGTGCTACTGTGGAAGTGATGCAGGGGATTAACAGAGAGGTTTTCAAAACAGTTTTCATGGTTTTGTTGATCGGCATGTGGGGCGCTATCCTGTTTGTACCCGATGAATTTCATGCCAGCAGCGGGATAGTGATCGGGAGCGACGAAAACCTGTTGAGCGAAGTACGGGCTGCTGGCGGGGCTCTGCTCGCCTGCGCAATGATTGTCTTGCTAGGCGCATTCATCTCGCGGCTCACCTTCACTGCATTGTTGCTGTCGACAGTTCTCTATCTCTCCTACGGCGTATCCCGTTTGGTGAGCATGGCAGTTGATGGGTTGCCGTCTTTAAACCTGATGGCGGTAACCCTCTTTGAACTTGGTATCGGGTTGGTTTGTGCGTTGGCGCTGGCGACCGGAAAATCATCAGCGAGTCCCGACGGCAAGGCGGTCGCATAACCTGTTCCATACGTCCCGTCCTCGGGCGTGATGCCATCATATCGGTAGCGGCGGGGCTTTATGGTATGTATCACACATATAGCGCGAAGATGGCGCACGTTGGGAGTGGTGCATGCAAAAAGATCAATATGGAAACCTACTGACAACCAGCTCGGTGAAGGCACGGGATGCCTATGTTCGAGGGCTTGACTGCAATCTCGCCGCCGCCCCTGGCGCCGAAGAGGCGTTTCAGGAAGCGATCACTGAAGACGAAAATTTCGCACTGGCGCATCTCGCCATTGCCCGCAACCGTCAGGTTGAAGGGCGCGGGGTCAGCGGTCGTGAGTCCTATGCAGCCGCCAAAGCCTGCGCTGAGGGCTTGAGCCCGCGCGAACAAGGACATTTGGCGATTATCGGATCGCTTCTCGAAGGCAGGAGCGATGGCATCTATGAGAAAGCCTATGCCCACCTGCAGGAATTCCCGCGCGATGTCATGATTGCTCAGGCGTGCCTCGGTGTGTTCAGTTTGATCGGGTTTGGAGGGCAGCCGGGACGGGAGGCGGAGAACCTCGCCTTGTCGTCAATGTTGGCGCCCTACTACGGCGATGATTGGTGGTTTCTTTCCACACACGCATTTTCTCAGATGGAAGCAGGACAGTTGGAACCGGCAGCGCGGTCTATCGAGCGCTCTCTCGCGATTAACCCACGGAATGCAAATGGCTCTCACCATCGGGCGCATCTCTACTATGAAGTGGGAGAAACCAAAGCAGGGCTTGCCTATCTGAAAGACTGGATAACGGACTATGACCCGCAAGGTGTCATGCATTGTCATCTGTCCTGGCACATTGCACTCTGGGCATTGGCAGAAGGTGATGTGAAAACCATGTGGGAGGTGGCGGACACTACCATTGATCCGAAAACCAGCACAGGTCCAGCGCTTAACATTGTAACGGACATGCCGGCGCTTCTCTACCGCGCGGAGCTTGCGGGCGTGAAGGTTGCGCCGGAACGGTGGCAAGCCATCAGCGATTATGCGACGGCGCGGTTTGCAAAGCCGCGACTCGGTTTCGCAGATGTTCATGCGGCACTCGCGCACGCGATGGCGGGAAATGCAGAAGGTGTGGCAACGATCATCGAAAAGGCAAACGGACCGGCTGAACATCTTGTGCGCGCCTTGGCGGAAGCCTTTCAGGCATTTGCAAAGCAGGATTGGCAGCTCACGACCGAGCATCTAACAAAAGCGATATCTGATCATGCACGGATCGGCGGAAGCCGTGCCCAGCGCGACCTGATTGAACTGGCAATGGCTGCAGCACTCGCCCGGCGGGGCAGAGCCGAGGAGGCGAAAAGGTTGCTCATGTCTCGCAGGCCGCAAGCGCTTGGCACCATTGCGCAAACGATTTCAAACTAAACTCAAGCACAGGCATCAATCAGAATGACCGACACTATTTCAGACGCCGCGCGTGAAATTGGCGACCGCGTGGAAACATTCGTACGGCAAGAAATTACGCCCTACGAAAAAGATCCCCGCGCCGGGTCCCATGGACCAACAGAAGAGCTCGTTCGGGAGATGCGGGACAGGGCAATCAAAGCGGGTGTCATGACGCCGCACATCAGAAATGATGGTGGCCACTACAGCCAGGTTGAGACCGCTTACATCCTTAAAAAATCAGGTCTCTCTCCACTCGGCCCCGTTGCCTGCAACACCATGGCGCCGGATGAGGGAAACATGTTCTTGCTCGGAAAAGCTGGAAGCGAAGAACAGAAGGCGCGTTTCCTGGCACCTTTGGTGAGTGGCGACTCAAGGTCAGCATTTTTCATGACCGAACCATCGGCTGACGGAGGCGCAGGGTCCGATCCGTCCATGATGCAGACGGAAGCCAAGCTGGATGGCAACCATTGGGTCATCAACGGTAAAAAGACCTACATCACCGGAGCAGACGGCGCCAAAGTTGGTATCGTCATGGCGAACTCTGAACAGGGCGCCTGCATGTTCCTGGTGGACCTGCCCGACCCGGCGATCAAAATCACCCGCGTGCTGGAAACGATTGACAGTTCCATGCCGGGCGGTCATGCGGAAATTACCATCGACAATTTACGTGTGCCCGCCGACCAGATGTTGGGTCAGCCAGGTCAGGGGTTCCGCTTTGCGCAAGTCCGGTTGGCGCCTGCGCGACTCTCCCATTGCATGCGCTGGTATGGTGTCGCTGTCAGAGCACAGGAAATTGCGACGGAATATGCGTGCCGCCGCGAAGCGTTCGGCAAGCTTCTGATTGATCATGAAGGTGTGGGCTTCATGCTGGCGGAAAATCAGATCGACCTCAAACAGTCGGAGCTGATGATTGATTGGTGTGCGGCAACTCTCGACAGTGGCCAAGACGGAAACGTTGAGAGTTCGATGACGAAGGTGTCAGTCTCAGAAGCGCTTTTCCGCGTCGCGGACCGATGTGTTCAGGTGATGGGTGGTATGGGCGTTACCGGCGATACAATTGTGGAGCAATTGTTCCGGGAGGTGCGCGCCTTCCGCATCTATGATGGGCCCACGGAAGTCCACAAATGGTCGCTGGCCAAGAAAATTAGGAAGAGAACGCTGGCCGCAATGTAAGACTCCAAAAGTCTTCAGGGGCACCGATAGGGCGCCCCTGAGGCAAATTTAGCTGTAGCGGTAAGGGCGTCCGGCCTTTTGCATATTAGCATTGTACTTCTTGAAGATCTCAACAACTTTCGCCTTGGTTGGTGACTCAGCCGCGATTTCATCCCAGAAGACGAGAGCCGCTGCTTCGACCGTTGCCCATTCTTCATCCGGAATAGATGTGAGCTGCATCTTTGTGCCGTCGACACGGAGGGAAGCTTCGCCACCCCAATACCACCACTGACGGTAATAGTGGGAGCTATCCATCGTAATTTTGAGCAGCTCCTTCAGGTGATCGGGCAGCTCGTTATATCGATCCATATTGGCAAAGAAGGAGCCAGCCCAGGCGCCCGAGATATTATTGGTCAGGAAATAGTCGGTGACATCCGCCCAGCCGACTGTGTAGTCCTCGGTGATGCCGGACCAGGCGACGCCGTCCAACTCGCCAGTCTGCACTGCAACCTCAATATCTTCCCAGGGAAGGGTCACGGGCACGACACCAAACTGACTGAGGAACCGCCCAGCAGTCGGAAAGGTGAAGACGCGCTTACCCTTCAAGTCTTCAAGGCTGTGGATCGGGTCTTTGGTCGCAAAATGGCACGGGTCCCATGCCCCAGCTGAGAGATGTTTTACCCCAACTTTCGAATATTCCTCATCCCAGATTTCATTGAGGCCGTATTGATTGAACAAGACAGGCACGTCGAGCGAATAGCGGGATGCGAATGGGAAGTATCCGCCAAACACGGTCACTTCTGTGGGCGATGCCATGGAATCATCATCGGACTGCACAGCGTCGATAGTGCCGTTCTGCATGGCGCGGAAAAGTTCACCCGTAGGGACAAGCTGATCAGCAAAGAAGAGTTCGATCTGCATCTCATCGCCAGCAATTTTATTGAAGCTGTCAATGGCGGGTTTGACGACATGTTCTGCTAAAGCAGGCCCCGCATAGGTCTGCATGCGCCAACGGATGGTTGTATCCGCGTGAACGGCGGGAGCGGCCAAGGTGGCAGCACCGGCAACACCGGCAGTGGTGAGAAACTTACGTCTGGTCGTCATATCTCGTCTCCTTGTTCGTCGATTGGATACTCGCTCAGGATGTTGGGGCAGTGATACGCAGGCAGCTCCTTTTGAATCTCTTCCTATTTTCCGTAGACAACCTCCGGCAACCAGAGGGCTATCTGCGGAAAGGCCATGATCAATGTCAGGGCCAATAACATCACCATAACGAAAGGAAAGATGGAACCATAAATGTCGCGCAGGCTGATTTCTGGTGGTGCCATGGCGCGCATGAGAAATAAATTATATCCAAAGGGCGGTGTCATATAGGCAATTTGCGTGGTGATTGTGTAGAGAATGCCATACCAAACAAGATCAAAGCCAAGCGCACTGACAAGTGGGACATAGAGCGGCGCGACAATAACGAGCATCGCCGTGTCGTCCAGGAATGTCCCCATCAGCAAAAAGCTGAGCTGCATCAGGATGAGGATCATCCACGGGTTGAGACCCAGCTGATCGGTAAACAGATTATCAATCGCACGGACAGCCCCAAGACCATCAAACACCGCGCCAAATCCCATGGCGGCGAGGATGATCCACATGAACATGCAGGAGATCGCGAGTGTCTGGCGCACAGAGGTCTCAAAGACCTCCCGTGTCATGCGTCGTTTGATGATGGCCGCAAAGAAAGCGGCCAATGCCCCGATGGCGGAGCTTTCAACCAGCGACGTCCAGCCATTTACGAAAGGAACTATCATCACCGCAAAGATGCCTACCGGCAGCAGGCCCGCGCGCAAGAGACGGAGTTTTTCACTGAGCGGCACATCACGTTCCTCGTCTGGAAGGGTCGGCCCCAGTGCCGGATTGATGCGGCAGCGAATGTAGATGTACGCAATGAACATTGAGGCCATCATAAGCCCGGGAAGTACGCCCGCGAGCCAGAGTTGTCCGACAGGCTGCCGCGCAATCATGGCATAGAGGACAAGGACAACCGACGGGGGCACGAGAATGCCGAGCGAAGACCCCGCTTGCACAACCCCTGTCACCATTCGTTTGTCATAACCCCGACGGAGCAGTTCTGGCAAAGCGATGGTCGCGCCGATCGCCATACCGGCAACAGAAAGACCATTCATGGCGGAGATGAGAACCATGAGGCCAATCGTGCCGATGGCAAGTCCGCCATTTACCGAACCCATCCAGACATGGAACATCTTGTAAAGATCGTCGGCGATTTTGGATTCTGACAACACATATCCCATGAAAATAAACATGGGCAGGGTGAGAAGCGGGTACCATTTCATCAGTTTCATGGCTGAAGAAAAGGGAATGAGTGAACCGCCTGTTCCCCAAAGTGTGAGCGCAGCGATCGCGGCCACGGCACCAATGGCACCGAAAACGCGCTGACCCGTCATGAGCATCAGCATCATCGAGGAGAACATTACAATCGCGATCAACTCATAGGACATCAGAGCTCAATCTCACGAATTTTCGCAATGTCCTTAAAAAGCTCAGAGATTGCCTGAAGCAACATCAGAAAAAAGCCAACCGTCATGATGGATTTGATGGGCCAAAGGTAGGGTCGCCAGACGGTGGGATTGCGTTCACCGTATTGCAGCGAGTAGCTGGTGCTATCAACCGCGCCGTACAGCAACACACCCAGATAGAAGATCAGCAGCAGCACAGTGAAGCTGTCAAACCAGGCTTTTTTGCGAACCGACCAATTGCCATAGAAAAGATCCATGCGCACATTGGAGCCAAGTTGAATTGAATAGGGCCCACCCAGGATGTAATAGGTGACCATAGCGAACTGGGCGACTTCGAGCGTCCACAGTGATGGCAGGAAGAAAGTCTTGGAAATGGATGACCAGAGCAGAATGCCCATCATGACGAAAATGCCATACATCATCACGCGTCCGATGCGATAGTTGATGGCGTCGACCGTACGCACATAAACGCTCACAAACCGGGGCATTGGGTATCCTTCAATGTCACAACACTGACATCGTGATACGTCTTTGTCAGATGCACAAGGGGTCCGCCCTCGCAGGCGCGAAACTATTGGCCGTAAATTGTGGCGTTCCAGATGTCAGCGGATGTTTTGCCTATCGCGCTGGCATCATCTGGTTCAGTACGAAGCATATTGTCATTCGCGAGGGCATTATTCATGAGAATGAGGGCGCGCGCTGTGCGGTCGGGATCGATAACTTTCGAACGCCCGAGCATAATCTGCTGACGAATGAACCGTGCTGTCTTCTCGATGAAATAGTCAATGATGCGCTCTCGCCACTCGCTATAAACCTGAGCACTGTTATTGGATGCCTGTTCCAAGGCACGCATTGCTGTGTGGTGCGCTTCCATCGCCACGAACATGTCGGTCAGGTGAGTTTGCGTATCCGCCAGGTAATTGTCGCCGCTCTTGCCTTCGAGCCAGTCATCGACCGGTGCCCGAATGGCGTCTTCAAATCGATCCATAAAGCCCAATGCCAGCTCATCTACACTTTTGAAGTAATGGTAGAAAGAGGACCGGGTCATCTCCGTCCGTCGCATGATGACATCCACTGTCAACGACCCAAAGTCGACATCAGTCAATGCCGCGACCGTTGCGTCGATAATCTCTTCACGGGCCATTTCCGGTGTGCGGCGTCTTCTCTGGGGTTTGCCCGGCATTTTTGGCTCATTTCTGCGGTCTTTATATGCTGTGAATGGGAGTCCTTCCACTGTCAGGTCAGTCTATGTGGCTTATTGACAGACCGTCAATAGTGGATCATTCTTTGTGTACTATCGCAGTGATAGGAGCGACGAGGGAGGACGCCTGTATGAACATGCATATGAATGAAATGTCTGGTGAGCAGGGGGCGAGCTGGGCGAAGGCGGGGACACAGCCTCGTGTTGCGATCATCGGCGCTGGCATGTCGGGCATTGCCGCTGTGGTGAAATTGCGTAAAGCCGGTTACACAGATCTCACTGTCTATGAAAAGACAGACAAAGTTGGCGGTACGTGGCGTGAAAACCAATATCCCGGTCTCTCCTGTGACGTGCCCTCGCGATGGTACTCCTTTTCCTTCGCTCTAAATCCGGATTGGACGCACCGTTTCTCATATGGCCCTGAGATTCAGGCCTATATGGAAAAGACGGCAAAAGATTTCGGCGTCACCGATATTGTGAATTTTAATACACCAGTCACGGATCTCACCTATGAAGCCCCACACTGGCGCTTGACCACCGGTGCAGGTGATGTCGAGCAGTATGACATTGTCATCTCAGCAACCGGAGTGTTGCACAACCCTGTTTTGCCAAAGATTGAAGGGTTGGACAGTTTCGAGGGCGATATGTTCCACACAGCCCGGTGGGATCATTCTGTTCCCTTGGAGGGGCGTAAGGTTGGCATTATCGGCACCGGGTCCACGGCTGCGCAGATCATCGGTGCGATCACAAGTAAAGTTGGCACGATGAATATATTCCAGCGCACGCCGCAATGGATGATCCCATTGCCGCAGCGAGAATATTTGGGCATTACAAAGTGGCTGATGCGCACCTTCCCCGCGCTGCAGAAGATCACATACAATTTCTACTTCAAAACAATGGTGAAGCATTTTGGTCAGGCCACTGTGGGCGACCAGAAGGAACTCGCGAAAATCCAGGAAGCCTGCTCTAAGCATTTGGAAGAGGCGGTGAAGGATCCTGAGCTTCGGGCAAAGTTGACGCCGGATTATCAGGCAGCGTGCAAACGCCTTATCTTCTGCTCAGACTTTTATCCCGCGATCACCAGCGAGAATGCCAATCTCATCACAGAAGGGATCGAACGCATCGTCCCTGAAGGGATAAAGACGGTGGACGGCAAGACCCATGAGCTGGATGTTTTGGTTCTCGCAACGGGCTTTGATGCGACGTCCTTTATCCTGCCAACCAAAGTGACTGGCGAGAATGGCCGCGATCTGGGAAAGGCGTGGGACGGCTCACCGCGTGCGCACCGCGCGGTTAGTATGCCAGGCTTTCCCAATTTCTGGATGCTGGAAGGACCAACCGGCCCAGTCGGCAACCTGTCGCTCATTACCATTACGGAGCATCAGGTCGACTATGTGATCTCTATGCTCAACAAAATGCGCGACGAAGGGCTTGAGGGAATTGCGCCAAAACAATCAGCCTTTGATACCTACAATGCGGAGATGCAGGCCCGTGTGCCGACGACCGTGTGGGCGAGTGGCGGCTGCGACAGCTGGTATTTCGACAAGTCAGGTGTTCCCAACCTCTACCCATTTTCCCCAGATCGTTATCTGAACGATATGCACGATCCTGATTTTTCGGAATACCGATTGATCTCTGATAGCAAAGAGTCAAATGAGATGCAGGCGGCTGAGTAAAGGTGGCAAGCTGAGTGACGCATCTGCGCCTTCGCAACTCTGTTCTAGATTTGATGATCTCGCCTTCACATGGAGGCGGGATCATTTCATTTGAGGCGTTCGGGGAACCCGTCCTGAAACCTGCGCCGGATCCAATTTCTCGGCTGACCGATCCGTCTGCGTTTGTTCTTCTTCCCTATTGCAATCGCATTGCTCATGGGGGCGCCAAGTTTGGCAACCAGACCATTCAACTGACACCGACACTGCCAGGAGAAACTCACGCACTTCACGGTGAGGGTTGGATAGCAGGATGGACGGTCGAAAAACAGAGTGATACGGCGACTGTTCTTTCATTCCGCCACTCTCCAACCACGGGAAGATGGCCTTGGGCCTTTGAAGCGTCACAGCGCTATGAACTCATCGACGGGGGCATGGTCCACACTGTCCAGATTCAAAACGTCTCGGAAAAGCCGATGCCTGTCGGCCTTGGCTTTCATCCCTATTTCCCGCGCAAATCAGGTGACCAGTTCATCGCACAGGTAGGGGGGAGATGGAATGTGTCGACCGACCTGCTACCCACAGATCACGAAAGGGGCGGTTCTGAGGACTACTGGCCAGAACGACAACTCCCTGTCGACGTTTCGCTGGACAACTGTTTTACCGAGTGGGATGGCAAGCTGCTGATAGAACGAGAAAATTTGTGTGTCAGCCTGACCGCATCTGATGAGCTGGGTCTGCTCCACGTCTATGCACCGATTGGCGCAGATTTTTTCTGTGCAGAACCCGTGTCCCATATGCCCGACGCACTCAACCGGCTCGGTGAGCCTGACCAAATGCAAGTGTTGCAGCCAGGCGAGATTTTCAAAGCATCAATCCGCTATCTCGTTGAAAAATCTGCCCGATAAGCCATGGTGCCGGACAGCAGACGTTGAGGTCGAGATTCGTGGTTCGTTTCTGTGCCCAAACGTGTAACGTGTCAGGCATAAACAAACTCAAAAATGCAAATGTCCTGAACAGGGGGAAATATATGTCAGACGTTGATGCAGACCTATTTCAGCTCGCAATGTCCGAAGAGGCCCGGCCTCTTATGGATGCGGTGCAAAAACACATTGTCGAAAATGTCGACCCGATCACCGAAGAATTCATCAAACTCAATGATGAGAAAGAAGACCGCTGGAGCTGGCATCCGCGCCAGCTGGAGCTTCTAGAAGACGCCAAAGATAAGGCGAAGGAAGCAGGCCTCTGGAACTTCTTTTTGCCCGATGATGAATCCGGAGCGGGCCTCAGCAATCTGGACTATGCCTATATTGCCGCTGAGCTCGGAAAATCGCCGCTGGCGTCAGAATCGCTGAACTGCAGCGCGCCAGACACCGGCAATATGGAAGTGCTGGAACGTGTTGGCACAGAAGAGCAGAAAGAGCAGTGGCTAAAACCACTTTTGAACGGTGAGATCCGTTCTGCTTATGCGATGACGGAACCAAATCTTCCGTCTTCGGACGCAAAGAACATCAGCACAAGTGCAGTGCTGGAGGGTGACGAATGGGTCATCAACGGGGAGAAATTCTACATTTCAGGCGCAGGTGACCCGCGCTGTAAGATCATGATCACGATGGTGAAAACAAGCCCCGATGCGGCACCGAGCAAGCAGCAGTCTCAGATCCTCGTGCCAATGGATACACCAGGAGTTGAGGTTCTCGAAGGCATGCAGGTGTTTGGCGAAGACCATGCGCCGCGTGGACACATGCACATTAAATTTACAAATGTTCGTGTGCCAAAGGAAAACATGCTTCTGGGTGAAGGCCGTGGCTTTGAAATCTCTCAGGTGCGCCTGGGGCCTGGTCGCATTCATCACTGTATGCGCTCCATCGGCAAAGCGGAAAAAGCGCTCGAGCTGATGGTGAAGCGAGCAGGCTCCCGTGAGGCTTTCGGCAAACCAATTGCAAAGCTTGGCAAGAACGTTGAGGTCATTTCGCGCGCGCGTATCGAAATCAACGCAATGCGCCTAGCAGTGTTGCAAGCTGCCAAGGCCATGGACGTTCTCGGCAACAAGGAAGCGCGTGTCTATGTGAGCGCTGTAAAGGCAATGGTGCCGGAGAAAGTCTGCCTAATCATCGACCAGGCCATTCAAATGCATGGAGCTGCGGGTATTTCTCAATGGACGCCGTTGGCAGGTCTGTACACAGATATGCGCCATCTGCGTTTCGCTGACGGTCCAGATGAAGTGCATCACATGGTTGTAGGGCGTGCAGAGCTGCAGAAATACGACTTGTGGTGAGTTAAAGCGAAGCCTGGCGTGCAGTCAGATTTCGATTGGAAATGTAGGAAACCCCTTGCGAGCTTCAGGCCGGTGAGGGGTTTTTTACGTGAAAAGCCTAATTTCTGGGAAGGCGGTCCCTGGGACATCACTCCTTTGGACCACGCCACCTTTTGGGGGCGCTGGCGCTGAGGTGATCGCCCATTTTCTGGGGCGGGGTTGTTCATTGCTTAGTCGATCAATCAGACGCATGGTGCGGAACTGAACCTCTAGAACGGACAGTCGGGAGGTTTGCGTGCACCTTTCAAACTGCCACGAGAAGCTCAGTTTCGACGCCTCGGTGAATCACCATCAATCAGAATAAACAGGGTCGTACATATAGTCTTGGATGACCCGAGTGTATCCTTCTGGATAAGAGGCCTGCGCGACTCTGTCTCGCCAAGCCATGTCCGCGACGCGCTCGGCGATCTTTGCTGAGACCTCTCGGATTGTGGGCAGTCTTGGATAGATCGCACCTTCGCCGATATCTTGATCGCTCACTTCATCAGCGAGCGCTTCCGCAGCAGCCAGAAACATGTTTTCCGAAATGACAGTCGCGTCCGCTACAATGGCTCCCAATCCAATGCCCGGAAAAACATAGGCATTGTTGCCCTGAGCTGGGCGATGGGTGTGGCCATTGAGGGAAACTGTTTCAAAGGGGCTGCCGCTGGCGAAGATCGCCCTGCCATCACTCCATTCATGTGCTTGCTCTGCTGTGCATTCAGCACTCGAGGTCGGATTGGACAAGGCAAAGATGGTCGGTCGTTCATTGATCTCCGCCATCGTTTGGGTCACCTCTTTGGTGAATGTACCTGGTGCACCTGTAGAACCTATCAGCACGTCCGGCTGGATGGTACGAATCGCAGAGAGAAAGTCCAACTGGGGGTGTGCGTGTGCATATGGGAGATTATGAGGCATCAAGTCTGAACGGCCGCCAACAACAAGACCTTCGACGTCGACAAACCAGAGTCTCGCGCGGGCCTCATCGTAGGAAAGCCCTTTTTGCTGAAATGCGGCACAGATGAGGTCAGCAATACCCGTCACCGCGGATCCTGCGCCCAGAAACATGATTTTCAGATCTTCGAACTTTTTGCCCGATATCCGGGTGGATGCATAAACACCTGCGAGCGCGACAGCGGCGGTGCCCTGAATATCATCATTGAAACAGAGCACCTGATCCCGATAGGTGTTCAGCAGGCGGTAGGCATTGGGTGTCTGAAAGTCCTCAAATTGAATAAGCGCTTTTGGGAACTTCACCTGAACCGCGTCGACAAACTCCGCCACCAATGCATCATAATCGTCACCTTGCACGCGGGGATAGGGGTAGCCCAGATAAAGAGGGTCTTTGCGAAGCTCTTCATTTTCTGTCCCGACATCAAGCATTACAGGCAAGCATTGATGTGGCTGAATACCAGCGCAGGCAACGTAAAGTGCGAGCTTTCCAATGGGGATGCCCATACCGTTTGCGCCAAGGTCGCCAAGTCCGAGAATGCGCTGGCCATCGGTAATCACGATCACGCGAATATCCTTTTCCAGCCAGTTATCAAGCATCGAAGAAATATGGCCGCTGTCTTCCAGTGTGATGTAGAAGCCCTGGGGTTTTCTAAAGATGTGCGCAAATTCTTTGCAAGCTTGCCCCAGGGTCGGTGTGTAGATTAAGGGCATGATCTCTTCAATGTGGTCGATCAGCGTTCGATAGAAGAGGGTTTGATTGCGCTCCTGCAGCGCTGTCAAAAAGATATATCTCTCAATGTCAAAAGCTTTGCGGCGCATATTCGCCAGAACACGCATCTTCTGCGTATCGAAATCGGAAATGTTGTGGGGCAGCAGACCGCGCAGGCCAAGCGCGTCGCGTTCTTCCCGCGAAAAGGCGGTTGATTTCGTGCGAACCCTGTCGCTTAGTAAAGAACGACCTGATGTCTCCCTCATAACGTTATCCTTCAATTTATAGCTCGGAAACCGTTGCAATAAGAAAGACTATAGAAACAATCCGTTCACGGAGATAAATTGTCGGTCAAGTCGTGGTGAGGCAATAGTGGTGTTGAGGGAGACTTTTCGCGGCCGGAGTGGATTCACTTCCCACCTGTAATCCCGTCCTTCGGACGTTTTGGTAAGCGACTCCAAATAGCTTCTGCCAGACTGAGCGCAATGACAAACACAAGAAAAACAGCGACAATCCGCAGGTCATTAAAGTCCGAGCCTTTGGCCCAGGTGGGAAACTGGCCCCACGCAAGATAGGCGCCGTAGCAGATGCTTACAGCGACACCGAGGCCGACCACATGCCAGATTAATCGGAGGACCATTACAGTACCTCCACACTATTGAGATCGACTTTGAAAACCATCAGGTCACCCCGGCGCTCGATTTGACCGTCAACCTGCACTCGAGCAGCAACATACTTTTGCAGCTCATCACCAATCGGATTTCCGTCCCGATCAGAAAGGAGAAAAAACTCGCCGCCTTCAACAGGTGCCGTGCTTACGAAAACGGCCGGCACGCCGCCATTAAGGCACAAATTAGCGCAGGCCTTATGCGCAATGCCGGTGCCTGGGCGCATCGCACCGACGTAACATTTGCCGTCACATATCTCGCCGGTTAGACGCCATGTGCCGAGATCGGTCACAGACAGATCAATCGCATCGCGTGCTTCGTCTGTGAGACCATCAACCGATGCTTGTAGTGGGACTCGACGGCCCACCTGTAACATATCGATCGTCCCGCGTTTTAGTAACACACCACCAACATCAACGACTTGCCCGGAGAGCGCCGCCGCCTGCACCTGCACGCCCCGTTTCCCTTGACCTGCAAGGAGAAGCGTATGCCCGTTGGGGTAGGATTCATTCGGAGCAACACGAACGAGAGGATACGGCGCTGTCTCCAAAATGCCTGTGAATGTTTTGTGCTGAAAGAAAAAGCGACCCGGCCCAGGGTCAGGTTGCATTGCAGAGATAAAGTACCCAGCACCTGCCATCGCCCCAACGAATGTCAAAATGACCAATAGGATGAGGGAGCGACTGCCCCGCGGCACGCCGCCAATGTAGCCAACAAAAAAATCGTCATGCGTCTTGGCCATTAGGCGCTCTCCCCAATATGGACCGGATCAACATGTGTTCCAGGCGGGTTGGGCTTTGGGTCAACAAGCACGTTGCCGTCTTTGAGCTGCAACCGGTAGGTAGCGATTTTTTCGGTAAAGGGAGCGGGCGCACACCCATCTTCAGGTCGGTACTGAAACCCGTGCCAGGGACACGTGATACAGCCATCGATAATGCGCCCCTCGCCTAAGGGGCCGTTCTGGTGAGCGCAGGCATTTGATGTGACAGAGAGCTTCCCATCATATCGAAATATCGCTATGCGCTCGCCACTTGGCAGGGGCACAACATGGCCATACTCATCTTCAATGTCTTCCAGTCGCGCGACATTTACCCAATCACCGTCAACTGAGGCGGTGGTGGTTCGGTCTGCTTCTGTTTCTCGCTTTCCAGCGACAATATGGAGAAACAGCACGGTAGCTGAAAAGAAGAGCACCAAAACAGGGAAAATGGGGTCGGTAGCCCCCTGCATGTACCCAAAAAGCACATGCGCCACGAGAGAAGCGTAGCCCACATAAATCATCATGTGGAGCGCCTTCCAGAAGGGTGGCGTGAAGAATTTCAACCAGAAATCATGACTGGTAACAGCGAGTACCAGCAGCACAAACAGGGAGAAAATGCCGAAAGCTTCAAAAGGGAAGCCAAGAAACTGTCCATAGTCGACATTGCTGGTGAGGAGGGCCACATACCGATCAGTTGGTGAAAAGACAAAATACCAATCAATGACATAGCTTGCATGGGTAAGGGCGACGGCAAATGTCAACACACCCAGGTGCCGACGATTGTAAAGCAGCGGAAGAAACCGCTTGTCGAGCTGCGCAAGCGGACCAATACACAAGATGAAGGACAGGAGAATGAATGCGCAGGTGCCAAATGCCCGCATGCGCAGGATGGGATAGGTCACCTGTTGCGAGCGTTCGATTTCCATAGGTGCGAACTTGAGGAACAGCACGATGTAAAGCACGATGCCCGCTAGTGCCACGAGATCGTAAACATACTTATTTGGGTTCCACTGAACCGGCGTGTATTTGACGCTCATTGGGGCTCCCCTTGAATGACGGCGGGAGGTGAGAGCTGGATCGGCGCGGAGTCGCCACTTTGCTGGTAGTGAATGATGCTTGCGATGGCAAAAAGCAGAGGCAGGATAAGCGCCAGTCCGCGCCAGATCGCAAAATGGGCAGTTCTGTGTCGTCTTTTCATGGGCAGCCCCTAACGAGTTTTAAGTTCAAGGCGGACCCACCGCAGCACAACCAAGGGCCAAAGGCTGACAATGGCCGGGATGAGCAAGGGACGAAACAGATAGGCGCCGCGAGCGTCTTCATCAATTCGGTCAATGCCGATTAGAAGAAACAAGGCGCTGACCCCGACGCCCACTAGAGCGTATATGCGCAACGCAGCCAGGGCCATTTCAGCAAAATCCATATTCCCCCCAAAAATATTGACCTACGATATCAGCTCGTAGAGCTTCAAAGACTATTGAGTCTTGCTTCCTATGCGCAATACACAAGTGCAAGATTGTGATCAGTTTCGCTCTCAATTTCGTCATGTGTTCGTGAACGGAATTTCCGCTACTCATTTCGCAGTGGAGCGAGCTTTGTTGGGGGTCAGGTGTCCCGTTTGTTTTCAATTAATCTGCTCATAGTTTGTGCACTTGCGAGTTTCCTTGCGCCGCCTGCAGCGGCATGTGGAACAAGCGATACAGATTGTGTCGTGCGATCAGGCGATTATAGGGTTTACCTGCCTGAAAATTTGGCGGGCGCGCCGCCTGCCGGAGCTGTTCTCTTTTTTCATGGGTGGAAGGGCTCGTCTGAGGGCGTTATGCGCAATGCGAGCCTGCGGGCGATGAGTGATCGCCTCAACATCGTACTCATCGCTGCAAATGGTCTTCGCGGCGGCTGGTCATTTCAAGGGGCACCGGCAAGAGCCAGAAACGAGCGCGCCTACGTGAAAGAGATATTGGTTGATACAGAGGCCCGGTTCCAGGTGCCGAGAGATAGAATTCTGGCCTCTGGTTTTTCCTTAGGCGCTTCGATGGTATGGAGCTTATCCTGCTATATGGGCGACAAGTTTGCGGGTTTTGCGCCAATAGCTGGGACGTTCTGGAGCCCGCTTCCAGAAGACTGTCCAAGCGCTATGCCGAACCTCATGCATTATCACGGGCAAAAAGACAGGACCTTTCCACTGGTCGGGCGCGCGGTTGCCGGAGGCCTCTATCGCCAAGGCAATACCTATGAGAGCTTCGATATCTGGCACTCTCAAGGCCAATGCAAGGCCGAGGAACCGGTAGTCAGTGAGTCTGGCTCCCTTCAGTGTGAACGTAGATCAGGGTGCGGTAGCAGCATTCTGGAGCTTTGCCGCCATGAGGGAGGTCACGTTTATCGCGCGGCTTGGATTGAACGCAGCTGGGGAATTCTATCCGACCTCAAGGGTTGGTAGGCTTGAGTCTAGACCATAGAGAAATGATCATGAACACGAACGATCAGAAAGAGAGCACGGTCGGGGCGCTCTCTGGCCTTACGGTGCTCGACCTGTCGCGGATCCTTGCTGGTCCAACAGCGACTCAATTGCTCGGCGATTTGGGCGCGGAGATCATCAAGATTGAGCGGCCTGGCAAGGGGGATGACACCCGCGCCTGGGGGCCTCCCTTCCTCAAAGATGCAGAAGGAAAAGACACCGAAGAAAGTGCCTATTACCTGTCCTCAAACCGCAACAAACAATCGGTCGCCATCAATTTGGCAAGCGAGGAGGGTCGCGAACTCATTCGGCAATTGGCGGACGGCGCGGACATTCTGGTTGAGAACTTCAAAGTGGGAGATCTGGCGCGCTATGGGCTGGATTATGAGGCGCTCTCTCAGCGAAACCCTCGGCTGATCTATTGTTCTATCTCAGGCTTCGGACAAACAGGCCCCTATGCTCCTCGCGCTGGATATGACTTTCTCGTTCAGGGCATGGGCGGGATCATGAGTATTACAGGCGATCCTCTGGACCACCCCCAAAGCACAGGGCCGATGAAGGTTGGGGTCGGGATTGCCGACGTCATGTGCGGCATGTACGCGACCGTCGGGATTCTGGCAGCGCTGGAAGCGCGCCACAAATCGGATGCCGGTCAGCACATAGACATCTCGCTTTTAGACAGCCAGATCGCCTGGCTGGTCAATCAGGGTACCTCCTACCTTGTCTCGGGAGAAACACCGGTGCCTCTGGGGAATGGGCATCCGACCATTGTTCCTTATGAGACTTTTCCAGCGTCAGACAAGGCCTTCATCCTGGCCGTTGGTAATGATGGGCAGTTTTCGAAGTTCTGTGCTGCAGCAGGCGCTGGGCATCTGTCTGCTGACGAGCGCTTTGCCAGGAATGTTGACCGCGTGCGAAACCGTCATGTGCTGATCCCAATATTGCGGGAGCTGACGAGGCAAAAATCTGCTGCTGAATGGATTGAGCAGTTGGAGGATGCAGGTGTGCCCTGTGGGCCGATCAACGCCATTCCTGATGTCTTTGCAGACCCACAGGTTCAGCACAGAGAAATGAAACTGGAAATGCCTCACCCAACCTCAGGCAGCGGGACCGTGCCACTCATTGGCAATCCCCTCAAACTGAGCAAGACGCCCATTCAATATAGCCGCCCGCCGCCGGTGCGGGCCGAGGATACAGGTGATGTTCTGGCAAGCAAGCTCAATCTCTCGGATGAGGAGATGGCTGAGCTTGCGGAAGCAGGCGTGATTGAGGACAGAAAAATATGAAAACCGGAGCGGAGATTATTGCGCATCATCTGCATGACGCAGGGTGTCGGACAGCCTTTGGTATTCCGGGCGGTGAAGTGCTCGCGCTGGTGGATGCTCTGACCCAAAGTGGCATCCAGTTTGTGCTGACGAAACACGAAAATTCTGCCGGCTTTATGGCAGAGGGCGCATGGCATGCGACCGGTGCGCCTGGCATTCTTGTCGCAACACTAGGGCCGGGCGTCGCCAATGCGGTGAATGTTGTGGCAAATGCTCACCAGGACAAGGTTCCCATCATCTTTCTCACTGGTCGCGTTGATGCGGCGGAAGCTGAAACCTATACCCACCAGGTCTTTGATCATCAGGCGCTGTTGCGACCGATTGTTAAAGCAAGCTTTTGTGCGGCACCTGGGGCAGTAGGGGCTATGATTGAAAAGGCTTTGCTTATCGCCACAGAGGGGCAACCGGGGCCGGTCCATATTGATGTACCGATTGGTGTGGCGGAAGGAACAATGCTAGAGGCAGACAGGGTCATCTCGGCGGCACCCCGCCTAGGCGCACCGAGTGCTGATGTCCTCGAGCGGAGCATCGCCAGTCTAGAGAAGGCGGAACGCCCACTAGCAATTGCCGGTGTTGATGCGGTCAATGAAGAGGCTGGCTCTGCCATCCAGGCCTTTTGCGAGCGATATGGCGTTCCCCTTGTTACGAGTTACAAGGGCAAAGGGTTGATCGATGAAACCCATCCACTGGCCATTGGTGGTGCGGGGCTGTCGCCCAAGGCAGACAAGGTATTGATGCCACTTATTGAGAAGTCTGATCTCATCTTCCTGATTGGATATGACCCAATTGAGATGCGGGTAGGCTGGCGCAATCCATGGGGACCTGAGAAGCAGGTCGTCGAAATTACGCCCGTCGTTCGGACCCACGGCATGCATCGGGTGAGCGAGAGCTTCCTGTCCCCAATTGCTGAAACCCTTTCTGCATTGTCAGAAGCTAAGCCGCGCGAGACCTGGGCGGGTGGTGAAGCAGCCTTAGCAAGGGCTGACCTTGCGAATGCGTTCACTACCCAAGGCGAAAAATTTTCCCCGGGCCATGTCTACGACACCCTGCGTAAGGTGCTTCCGGAAAACACCGTCATGACGACGGATAGTGGCGCGCATCGCATCCTGCTGTCGCAAAAATGGACAACCCATGCGCCTCGCACGCTCTTGCAATCTTCTGCGCTCTGCACAATGGGCTGTGCTGTGCCGATTGCAGCCGGTTTTAAGCTCTGTGCGCCTGAGACGCCGGTGGCAACTGTGTTGGGGGATGCCGGCCTTGAAATGATCTTGGGCGAACTCGCCACCATTCGTGATCTGAAACTGCCACTTGTCATTACTGTGATGGTGGACGAAAGCCTCGGCCTCATAGAAATGAAGCAACGGGCAATGGGCCGCGCTAATGCAGGGGTGGACTTTGACGGAACAGACTTCCCCGGAGTGGCAGCCGCTATGGGTGGCAAAGGCTTCTGGATTGATGATGTTGAGACGCTAGAGCGAGAGGCAACGACGGCTCTCAACCGCAACACATTCACCCTGCTTGCCTGTCGTATTGGTCGGCGCGCATATGATGGCGCTTTTTAGGCGGAGAAAGCCTATCTAAAAGGCATTTTCCGGCAACGCGATCACAAATCCGTGTATGGCAGATGACTAAAAACGTGCGGCTCATCGCGCACTCTCAAATGCAAGTGAACAACGGCTGAAGTGTATAGAAATCAACTCCTAATTGGTGGTACGGCTAGTGCTGGGTACGCAGCATTAAACTGAGAGTGGCCAATGACACACACAGACGCATTCGGATCAGAAGTAACACTGAACAAGCAGTCTACGCTTGATCATTGGAACAAGACATCCGGCGCGTTTCTCGCCCATTCATCTGCCACTCCAAACCACCTTGCAGCTGTCTTGGAAGAAGCACCGACATTCGCTCTCGCTCATGCATTTCAAGGTATTTCCTATCTGTCATTGGGCCGCAGAGAACTGATTGAAAATGCGCGCACGGGTCTGAAAAACGCGAAGCAGGCTGCCGCTGCCGTTGGCTGTACAAAAAGAGAAGGGCAATATATTCAAGCTCTGGAAGCGTGGCTGGCAGGTCTGCCGACCCAGGCTGCTGCTGTCATGGACAACGTGTTGGCGGAGACGCCGGGCGATGCCATGGCGCTCAAGCTGGGGCACGCCATTCGCTTTATCTTAGGTGACGCAAAAGGTATGCGGCACTCCATTGAAGCGGTGTTACCGGTTTACGACAATACGCATCCCGCCACAGGATATGTTCTGGGATGCCATGCCTTTTCAGTCGAAGAGACGGGAGATTATGAGCTTGCAGAAGCCCAAGGCCGAAAAGGCCTAGAATTGGCGCCTGATGACGCCTGGGGGCTTCACGCGATTGCGCATGTCTTTGACATGACTGGTCAGCCCATGGCGGGTGCCGGATGGTTGGGCGGGCAGACAGAGAGATGGGCTCATTGCAACAATTTTGGGTTCCATGTCTGGTGGCACCTCGCGCTTTTTTTGCTCGCAATTGGGGCAACCGACGAAGTGCTTGATCTCTATGATCATAAATTTCGTGCAGAATGCACCGATGATTATCGCGACATTTCAAACGCAGCCTCAATGCTTGTCCGCCTGGAAATCGAAGGTGTGCCGGTCGGAAACCGCTGGGAAGAACTTGCAGATCTCTGCGAGAAGAGGTCCCAGGATGGGTGTGTTGTCTTCGCCGACCTGCATTACATGATGCCGCTGGCGCGCTTGGGCCGAGCAGAGGCAACAAAGGCTCTCATTGAGACGCTAACAAAGAGCGCGACGACTATGCACGGTGACATGAGTTCTGTTGCCAGCACTGCGGGCGTGTCGGCTGCGCGGGGCATCCTCTCATATTACAGTGGGAACTATCGCGAGGCCTACCGTCATTTGGCGGCAGCGCGTCCCTCGATGCAGAGCGTAGGCGGGAGCCATGCTCAAAGAGATGTCTTTGAGCGGTTGACGGTAGATGCCGCAATACGTGCGGACCTATTGAACGAGGCGATGCTGATTTTGGGGGACCGGGAGAAAAACCGAGGCGCGCCGGATGCGTTTTCAACCGCTCGCCTTAAATCGTTTACTGTAAAACCAGTAGATGAAGATCCTCGGACGGTGGGTGCTCCAGCACCACTTCTTGCCTAGAAATCGCCACTACTCTTCGGCAATTCTACTCTCTGGGCCCTGGGTGTATGGCCCCACAAATGGGTATTAGGTGGCTCTCTAAAGAGGTATGAGGACCGCTCAGGTGGTTCGACATGGGGACTTTTTTCACGTGACAGAGATTCAGAAACGGCCAAGAGACCCGCGTCTCGACTTCTTTCGTGGGCTGGGAATGTTCATCATTTTCATTGCGCATGTTCCTGGAAACGGCTGGACCCTTTGGATACCTGCGCGCTTTGGGTTCTCTGATGCCACAGAGATCTTTGTCTTCTGTTCTGGGATGGCCTCCGCCATCGCCTTTGGTCGTGTGTTTAACGAACATTCCTGGTCCATGGGGGCCGCCCGCATCCTCCATCGGATCTGGCAGGTCTATTGGTCCCATATCGCGGTGTTTCTGATGATCGCCGCCATGCTGGTGACCATCGACCACCTGGGTGGGTTTGATGGTCTCTATGTCCGAAAGCTCAACCTGCAACATTTCTTTGCGCGGCCAGCCGAGAACCTAGTGGGCTATCTGACGCTGACCTATGTGCCCAACCTGTTCGACATTCTGCCAATGTATTTGGGCATTCTGGCCCTCGTACCGCTGGTGATGGCTTTGGGCATGCGCCACCCCGCCCTGGCAGGTCTGTTGGTCGCCGGTCTCTGGCTTGCAGCGAATTTCCATCTCCTGGATTTACCTGCCGAGCCCTGGTCTGACCGCACCTGGTTCTTCAACCCATTTGCCTGGCAGCTGGTCTTCTTCACCGGGTTCGCTTTTGGTTTGGGCTGGCTGCCCGCCCCACCTGTAAATAAGACACTCATCGTCCTTGCGGCGCTGTTTGTTGTCCTGACCATCCCGTTTGCCTGGTACCGTGCTTATAATGCACTCCCATTCTTTGCGGAATGGAGGGGAGAGATTTCCTTCCTTATCAACAAAACCCGATTTGGGGTCTTCCGCTATGTGCATTTCCTCTCCCTTGCCTATTTGGCATGGGTTGCAGCTGGAGAGGGCGGCAAACGGCTCCGAGGTGGGGCTGTCTGGAACGGGTTTGTCATGATCGTGCAAAAGGTGGGGCAGCAATCACTGGCCGTCTTCCTGGTGAGCCTGGTCGCTGCGCGGTTTGGTGGCTTTCTGCTTGATCAGATGGGCCGGAACTTTGGATCGGCGGCAGTGGTAAACCTTGGCGGCTTTGCGCTTTTGATCGGGGTCGCCTACTCGGTCGGTTGGTTCAAAGGTCAGCCTTGGAAGCTGGCACCGAAAGCAGCTCAAACCTGATCGAAATGCTCAATCAGGCTGAAGAAGGAACGGTGTCAGGTGCTCGGAGCGCCGATGCATCTTCGTCCGTCGGCAGCACGATGGTGTCTGACGGGGACAGTTGACGGTGATATTTATCAGCTAACATGACAATGGGTGGCGTCGTGAGTTGTTCCGGCGCGATCAGAAGGCCAAACCTGTCGAACAACGCCCCAGTGCGCCCCGCCAGCAGGCTAGAAAGCGGGGCTGCGAGAACAAGCCCGGTAACCACGGGGATGAGCCAAAGGGTGATTGCGCCTGCGGCGATCCCATAAAGAAGACCGAGCCCTAAGAGGGTTTCAACCGCATGGATCCGGAGCATGTCGCCGAAGTCATCGCGAGCAGCTGAGCGGCGCTGGGCATTCCACCCCTGTTCTTGCCCCGCAATCGTTCTCACAACCGCAAGCGTCTGTTGGACCATGAGCACCGGCGCAACAGCTGCGGACAGAAGCACTTCAATGATGAAAGAGATCGTAATGCGAAGGCGTCCCCCCCATGCCTGAACGCCGTCTCCACCTATAAGCTGGCTTAAAAAGCCCAGCGCTTTCGGAAGAAAAAGCACCCCGATGGTGACGGCAAAGATCAACTGCATGGGGGTCATGTCGGAATTGATGGTCAGACTGCGGCTCACACTCTGCCAATGATCGACCGCAAAGATGGACGCCATGGGATCAACAGTTGTGAATAGGCCGAGGAAAATAAATATCAGCCACAGGGGTGCGGCCATATAAGCCATGATGCCATGAAGCAAATGGAAGCGACTGATGGGATGCAGGCCGACAGCGCCGACAACACCCACATGTTGAAGGTTTCCCTGGCACCACCGTTGGTCGCGCACAACATGATCAATCAGCGTAGGCGGTGTTTCTTCGTAGCTGCCTCCAAGTTCCGTCAAGAGGCGAACTTTCCATCCCGCGCGGCGCAGTAGCGCTGCTTCAACAAAGTCATGGCTCATCACAAAGCCCCCAAAGGGCCCGTTGCCTTTTAGGTCAGGAAGACCTGCGGAGGCGGCAAACGCGCGCGTGCGGATAATCGCATTATGGCCCCAATAATTGCTTTCTCCAGAAAACCAGGCCGCAAACCCTCTGGCGAGAGTTTGACCATAGACAGCTGTTGCAAACTGTTGAAGTCGTCCAAACAGAGTATTGGTTTTGATGAGGCGCGGGACTGTTTGAATAAGGCCAGCACTTGGGTCTGATGCCATCTCGTCTGCCAAATGCCGGATGGTTTCGCCCTCCATAGCGCTGTCGGCATCCAGCACGACCATAGCGTCATAGGCACCACCCCAGCGTCGGACCCATTCCTCTATGTTACCAGCCTTGCGACCGACATTTTCCGCGCGCCGTCGATAGAAGAGCGGCGCATTGGGCATGAGCTGTTTCGTTCTTCTAAACATTGCGACTTCATCGGCTGCAGCGGTGCTGTTGCGCGTGTCGCTCAAAACAAAGAAGGAAAACGTATGCATGCTGTCAGTCTCACCGAGGCTCTTCAGCATGGCGGCGGCATTCGCAAAGACGCGACCCGGATCTTCATTGTAGGCAGGGACCAGCAGGGCCACCTTCATCGGGTCTGCTGAGTTAGATGATGAAACGGAGGTACGGCTGCGTCTTAGAAAACCAAGAATCACATTTACGCCGGAAAGAGAAATCCAGAAGAAGTTTGCAGCAAAGAGGCTGGCAATGCCGATTTCAGACGGCGTAATTCCACCAACAGAGAACGCCGCAAGTGTTTCGTACAACAGCCAGAGTGTTGTGAGGGAGGCAACGAAAAAGACACTGAAGCGCCTCAGGGATAGTGAGAATCTGACATGAGCCGAAAAGCAGGGCTGAGCATTTGGATCAGTAAAGGGCGCATCAAAACGCTGCTCTGGCATCGCCAGCGGTGCCTCTGGCGGCAAGTATTCGTTTGCTGATGTCACTGACGCGTCCATCGATACAACCACTTCTCACTTGCCTGCATTCCATCCTGTCGAAGCACGACGCGGAATTCTGACGAATTCTCTTCCTGCGGATCATATTGGAAGGTCAACCGAAGCCCTCCAGTATGCGGGTTGGATTCAAGAACCGGAAATTGGGTGGTGCCTTTGCTGGTGAAAATTTCTGGGACAAACGCATCAATATTTTCTTCTGCAGTAATGTCACCCCGACCATTTGGGCGCTCATAGTCAATGACCATGATTTTACCGCCTTCTGGTCGTGCGCCAATGCGGGTATTGATCACTTTCAGGAGACTGTTTGTGACTGGCACACTGTCTCGCCAAGAGAGTGTGTAGGAGAATTCGTAGCGCTCTCCTTTGAGAAACGGCGCAGCCGGCCGCCAATAAGCGACGATATTGTCAAATGTTTCCGTTTCTGTGGGCAGTTCCACCAGGGTGACCGAGCCTTTGCCCCAATCGCCATGAGGTGTCACCCACGCCGAGGGGCGGTCGTTATAATCAAGTGATAAATCACCAAAATCTTCGAAATCACGTGAGCGCTGAATAAGCCCGAAGCCTTTGGGGTTCCGGTCGACAAAGGCACTTTCCTGGACGCTTAGGGGATTTGCCAGCGGTCGCCATAACCATTCTCCCGCGCCGTTATTGATCGCCAAGCCGTCTGAATCATGGGCACCAGAGCGAAAGTCGTCGAAACGATGTCGGTTCGTCTCATCAAACAGAAACATGCTCGTAAGCGGGGCCAATCCAAAATTGGTGAGATCGCGGCGCGGAAACAAAACCGCCGAGACGTCCATGTCGGTTGTGGCGCCGGGCACGGTTTTAAACGTGTAGATGCCGGTGATGCCGGGCGAGTCCATGAGTGCATAAAGAGTGATGGGTTGATCGGTCTCGGCATTTCGTTCAAGCCAGAAATCGGTGAAGATCGGAAACTCTTCGCCGCTCTCTTCACCAATATCGATAGCGAGCCCCCGCGCTGAGAGGCCGTATACATGGCCTTTGGCAATCGCTCTGAAGTAGGACGCGCCTTGAAAGACGAGAAACTCATCAAGTGTGTCGGGCGAATTGAGCGAGCCATGAAGGCGAAAGCCTGAATAGTCCCCGCCAACCTCAGAGAGGTTTTCTGGTGCGGCCTCCCCTAGGGAGAAGAATGCTGGATCAAAGGGAACGGGCACGACCTTTCCGTCTTCGATAAGATTGATGCGCACCGGATTGTTCAGAGCCCGCCCAGGCGGCAGCAGCTGGACCGTCACAGAATCATTGGGGGAAAGCGGCAGAGAAAGGTCCGATTTGAACCGGATTGCCCGATGTTGATCAAAGGTGAGAGATGCCCAGCGCTCACTCGTCGGGGTCACAGGTTCGTAGGCGCGTTCGGACAGGTATTTTGCGTGCTGGACGAGACTTTCGTGCGTGAATGGCGCCATCGGTCGCGGCAACGGTGTGCCGACAATGTCAGCACCATCAGCGAAGCCTCTCTGGGCAAACGGCACGCTGAGGGCAGTGGCCAATGCGACGGCGAGGAAAAACGCGATATTTCTTGTTCTCTTAGACATGAGCTGCCCGGTATCGCGAGGATTTGTGGAGGAAGTAAGGCAATCGCGACTGCGATCAAAGCCCAGGAGATTCTTCTAAAGCTTGAGATAGTTTCAGGAGTAGGGGAACACGTCGCTCGCCGATCCGAGCGGCGATTGCAGAGATTTCAGAGCGGCGCCGGGCGGTCTCCGTATTGTCCATAATGTCAGCTTGAAAGCCTTCCAGAAAGAAGCTTGGCGGCACATCAAGCACACTTGCCGCCTCCGCAACGAGCCTAAGGCTGAGCCCGGCCTCTCCAGCTTCCCTCTCTTCAATGTGCGGCTGTGCGACCGACAGCAGAGAGGCCAGGTCAAGCGTCGAATATCCCTTGGCGTTGCGGGCATGGGCAAGTCTGGAGCCAACATGTTTTTCAATTGTCGAAGCCATGGGGTCTCCGAGATGATCCGGGTTTTTCAATAGATGGGGGAGCAATCGCGATTTTTTAGCATTTGAGGTCGGCATACGCGTTCACGAGACCCCCGCTTTTGATGACAATTGCTTGTTCGAAGGCGATAAATCTCGCAGACGGCACATTATAGGAATATGCACCTATCATCCAGAGATTCGCACTGCCTAAAAGCCTTTGCGTCATCATCAAACCGACAGTCTCCTGCGCAAGAATGAGCCGGTTTTGACATATCTCATGTGATCTGACGTTTTGTCAGTTTAGTGTCGGTCCAACACAGATATGCAAAAAGAGGAAACAAAATGGCGGATACACAGACGCTGGAGAAACCGGCAGGCCAGAAAACGGAGCATTTCGACGTCCTGATTATAGGCGCGGGGATTTCGGGTGTTGGTGCGGCATACCATCTAAAGGAACAGTGCCCGGACAAGAGCTTTGTGGTGCTGGAAAGTCTCGAGAGTTTTGGTGGCACCTGGCACATGCACCGCTACCCCGGTATTCGCTCTGACAGTGACCTCTATACATTCGGGTACAGGTTCAAGCCATGGACCGGTGCCCCGATTGCCAGTGCAGAGGAAATTTTGAGCTACATGGGCGAGGTGATTGAGGAAAATAATCTCAATGACCACATTCGCTATGGTCACAAAATCACTTCAGCGAACTGGTCCTCAGATGAGCAGCTATATCGGCTCGAAGGAGTGCGCACAGACACCGGAGAGACAGTTCACTTCACCGCGAACTTCCTATGGATGTGCCAGGGTTACTATCGCCACTCAGAAGGCTATACCCCTGACTGGGAAGGAATGGATGATTTTGCCGGGGAGATTGTTCACCCGCAAACCTGGCCGGAAGACCTCGACTACAAAGGGAAAAATGTCCTCGTCATTGGTTCCGGTGCGACAGCAGCGACCCTCGTCCCGGCCATTGCCGGTGATTGCAGCCACGTAACCCTGCTGCAGCGCTCACCGACTTATTTCATTCCAGGTCGAAACGAAAACGAACTGGCCGATCAGCTGCGGGTTCTCGACATTGATGAAAGCTGGATCCATGAGATCACGCGCAAGGCGATCTTGTACCAACAGGCTGACTTCACCAGGCGGGCATTTGAAGAGCCAGAAGTGGTGAAAGAAGAATTACTGGCTGGCGTTCGGGAATATCTCGGGCCGGACTTCGACATGGATACTCACTTCACACCCAAATATCTGCCCTGGCGTCAGCGCATCGCCTTTGTGCCGGATGGTGACATTTTTGAGGGCGTCAAATCCGGGAAGGCCTCAATCGTGACGGATGAAATCGAGCGGTTCACGAAGAAGGGCATTCTTCTGAAATCTGGCAAAGAACTCGAAGCAGACATTATTGTGACGGCGACGGGCTTCAACCTCTCGGTGCTGGGAGATATCAACTTCAGCATTGATGATAAGCCACTGAACTTTGCTGACACAGTCACCTACCGTGGCATGATGTTTACCGGTGTGCCGAACCTTGTATGGGTCTTCGGCTATTTCCGCGCCAGCTGGACCTTACGTGTGGATCTTTTGGGGGACTTCGTCGCACGCCTCCTCAATCATATGAAGGCAAAGGGTGTTAAGAGCGTTACGCCAGCCCTGCGCGAAGAGGACGAGGACATGGAGCTTCTGCCCTGGATGGATCCGGAGAACTTCAATCCCGGATATCTGATGAGATCAATGCATCTGCTGCCAAAACGAGGCAACAAGCCTGACTGGCAGCACACCCAAGACTATTGGGCAGAGAAGGATGAGCTGCCCAAGATTGATCTTGACGATCCGATCTTCGTCTACAAATAGAACGGCATCGCCGTCTCATAAAGGCCTATATGAGATTAGGGTCTATCCGGTTTACCCTCCTCCGTGGATCGAATCGCGGGGGAGGGTTTTTCGTGGGCGAGCAGAAAAACGGGTCATCAGATCAGGGTGCCGAGGAGGGTATCTACCATCATGAGGGTGGGAATCTCCCGACCCATGGACACCATGATGAAGAAACGCTCAAAGAAGATGTTGTGCGTCTTTATTGGCGCGCAAACCTGAAGCTGTTAGGCGGGCTTCTGGTGATCTGGTTTGTCGTATCGTTCGGTTTCTCCATTCTCTTTGTTGATGTGTTGAACGAAATTCCTCTCTTCGGATTTAAACTCGGCTTCTGGTGGGCTCAGCAGGGCGCTATCTATGTCTTTGTGGCGCTGATCTTTGTCTATGTCGTTCTGATGAAACGCATTGAGCGGCGCTTCGGCGTCGACGACGACTAGGGGGTGATCATGAGCACAGCAATGTTGACCTATCTATTCGTCGGAGCGTCTTTTTCGCTTTATATCGGCATCGCGATTTGGTCGCGCGCTGGATCAACCAAAGAATTCTATGTCGCCGGCGGCGGGGTGCATCCGATCGCAAATGGAATGGCGACCGCTGCCGACTGGATGAGTGCGGCTTCTTTCATTTCCATGGCAGGCATCATCGCATTTCTTGGATATGACGGATCGGTCTATCTCTTGGGCTGGACCGGCGGGTATGTGTTGCTGGCTCTTCTCCTCGCGCCTTACCTGCGCAAGTTCGGACAATTTACCGTCCCGGACTTCATCGGAGAGCGCTATTATTCCAAAGCCGCACGAATTGTGGCTGTCATCTGCCTGATCTTTATCTCGTTCACCTATGTGGCCGGACAGATGCGCGGCGTTGGAATTGTGTTCTCACGCTTCCTCGAAGTTGACATCACCGTGGGCGTGATCGTGGGAATGGGTGTTGTCTTTGTCTATGCTGTACTGGGCGGCATGAAGGGCATCACCTATACACAGGTCGCACAATATTGTGTGCTGATTTTTGCCTACATGGTGCCGGCGATCTTTATCTCAATCCTGATCACCGGCAATCCAGTGCCGCAATTGGGGCTCGGGGCAACGGTCGCCGATGGATCCGGACTCTCTGTTCTCGCTAAGCTAGACAAAACGCTGTTGGACCTAGGGTTCAGTCCCTATACCGAAGGCTCGAAGGCGACCGTTGATGTGTTCGCCATCACCATGGCGCTCATGGTGGGAACGGCAGGTCTTCCCCACGTGATTGTGCGCTTCTTCACGGTACCGAAAGTATCAGACGCTCGCCTGTCGGCGGGCTATGCGCTCATCTTTATTGCGCTTCTCTACACAACAGCGCCAGCGGTAGCCGCCTTCGCGCGCCTCAATTTCGTCGAGACCATTAATAATACAAGCTATGCAGAAGCGCCCGGCTGGTTCAAAAACTGGGAGGAAATCGGCCTCATTGGTTGGGTCGACAAAAATGAAGACGGGGTTATTCAATATGCAGCGGGTGCCGCATTTGTGGGCAGCCCAACTTTTAATGGCGCGAAAGGCGTCACCGGTGAGCGCAGTCTGACCAACACGCCGACAGATAGCACCAACGAAGTTTACGCCGACAGGGATATTTTTGTGCTCGCCAATCCGGAGATTGCAAGTCTGCCCGGATGGGTCATCGCGCTCGTAGCGGCGGGCGGTCTTGCCGCCGCGCTTTCGACGGCGGCGGGGCTATTGCTTGTCGTATCTACCTCCATTTCCCATGACCTGCTGAAAAAGACGTTGATGCCAGAAATTACAGAGCGTCAGGAGCTGCTCTACGCGCGAATAGCTGCAGCTGTTGCAATCGGGGTTGCGGGCTATCTCGGAATCAACCCGCCAGGCTTTGTTGCCCAGGTGGTGGCATTCGCATTTGGTTTGGCGGCTGCTTCTCTGTTCCCGGCGATCCTGCTTGGTATTTTCGTGAAACGAATGAACAAAGAGGGGGTGATCGCTGGCATGTTGACCGGCCTCATCTTCACCTTCGCCTATATCGTGTTCTTCAAATTCGTGTCGCCAGAGCTCAATAATTCGGAAAACTGGTTGTTTGGCATATCTCCTGAGGGGATCGGAACGATCGGCATGGTGTTGAATTTCCTGGTTGCCTTCTCTGTCAGCCGTGTGACGACTGCGCCGCCAGCTTATATTCAGGATCTTGTTGACGATATCCGCATGCCGACCGGCGCAGGGGTCGCGCACAAGCACTGACACGCGGACTTACAGGGTTGGTTAATGTGGCTCTGCCCGGCCCGGCTCAGATGTCCGGCGGCCGTTCACTCTTTTGCCGATATAGGGTCTGTTGCGGTCATTATTTCCCTGCTATGAGAGGCCAATTGGCCGCCTGCGCGGCACCGTACGAAGGAAGAAGAATGGGCAAGTCGGCACTGATTACCGGCATTTCCGGACAGGATGGGGCATATCTTGCGCGCCTGCTCGTGGACAAGGGGTACAAGGTTTATGGGGCGCAGCGTCGGGGCGCGAGCCTCAACACAGCGCGTCTTGAAGAGCTGGGTGTTCTGGATGACATCGAGGTTGTCCCTTTTGAGCTGTTGGAATACGCAAATATTTCAAGCGTTCTAAATCAGGTCGCACCTGACGAAGTCTACAACCTGGCGGCTCAGAGCTTTGTCGGCACATCTTTTGACCAGCCTCTTTACACCGGCGACGTCGATGGGATGGGCGTCCTGCGGATGCTGGAAGTGCTACGCTCCATGGGAAGCAAAGCGCGTTTCTATCAGGCTTCAACTTCGGAAATGTTTGGCAAGGTCAAGGAAACACCTCAGAACGAGGAAACACCTTTCCATCCCAGAAGCCCCTATGCCGTCGCCAAACTTTATGCACATTGGATCGTGGTGAACTATCGTGAAAGCTACGACATGTTCGCAACATCAGGCATCCTGTTCAATCACGAGTCACCATTGCGCGGCGCGGAGTTTGTAACCCGCAAAGTGACCCTTGCCCTGGCACGCATCGTGCTGGGAGAACAAGATGTTCTCAGCGTTGGCAATGTTGAAGCTGAGCGTGACTGGGGCTTTGCTGGTGACTATGTCGAGGGCATGTGGCGCATGCTGCAGCAGGACACAGCTGATGATTTTGTCTTGGCAACAGGGCACAAAACAAAGGTCCGGGATTTCATCACCGCCGCTGCAAAAGCTCTTGATCTCGATCTGGAGTGGGACGGCGAAGGCGAAAAGACGACCGCCAGAGACACCAAGTCTGGCAAGGTGATTGTCAATGTTGATCCGCAATTCTTCCGTCCAGCAGAAGTCGAACTTCTCTTAGGTGACGCCACTAAAGCAAAAAACAAGCTTGGCTGGGAACCTACAGTCCAACTGGATGAGCTCACCGATATGATGGTGCGGGCAGACTATGACCGCATCAAAACGGGGTCGCTCAAATTTTGACCCGGTAGACCGCGCGGTTTTCGCATCAATTGTCGATGGCCAACAGAAGAGGCATTTTCCAGAAAATCGGAAAGCGCCTTTTCCAATTCCGAAGTGCTCGACAATTCGTCACAGGCCGCAGCCTTAGCCTGTGTGTGGCCCGTGAGCGGGCGGGCCCGCGTGCAGCCGGCGGCATCGCATTGATGTGTTGATTGCGTGCCAAATATTACCTCACGCCGCCATAGGCGACACCAGAAAGGTCTGCCATTTCGCGCTTCCAAGTGGTCAAATCATCTTGCGAAAAATGCGACAGGTGCGAGTGCCCGCAGGCCCGCGCCATGACTTTCATGAGTTCGGTTGACGCGTCAAAGAAGTTCTTGAGCTGGTGGGCGGATTTTTCAATGACCAAGCGGCTCACCAAATGTGGTTTCTGTGTCGCAATGCCGACCGGGCAATTGTTTGTGTGGCAGGCCCGCATGGCAATGCAGCCAATGGCCTGCATGGCCGCATTGGAAACGGCGATAGCATCGGCACCAAGTGCAAGTGCTTTCACGAAATCTGCCGGTTTGCGCAATCCGCCCGTAATTACCAGCGTGACATCCTTTCGACCGGCTTGATCGAGATGTCGTCTCGCCCGCGCAAGGGCGGGGATGGTTGGCACGGAAATATTATCCCGGAAGATGATGGGCGCTGCCCCCGTGCCGCCGCCACGGCCATCAAGGATCACATAGTCCACCCCGACCTCCAGCGCCGCATCAATGTCCTTTTCGATATGTTGTGCCGACAATTTATAGCCGATCGGAATGCCACCCGTTCGCGACCGAACCTCATCGGCAAAATCTTTGATCTGCGAGACCTCAGTCCATTCGGGGAAGCGCGGAGGTGAAATGGCAGACTCGCCTTCATTGAGGCCGCGGACTTCTGCGATTTTCCCCTTCACTTTGTTGCCCGGCAGGTGACCACCCGTGCCGGTTTTGGCGCCTTGCCCACCTTTGAAATGGAAAGCTTGGACCTTGCTGAGCTTGTCCCATTCAAACCCGAAGCGGGCTGATGCTAACTCGTAGAAATACCGTGAGTTCGCATTTTGCTCTTCTGGCAGCATGCCGCCTTCGCCAGAGCAGATCCCTGTCCCAGCAAGTTCGGCCCCGCGCGCGAGCGCTACTTTAGCGGGTTCAGAAAGGGCGCCAAAACTCATGTCAGACACCATCAAAGGAATATCGAGCGTCAGTGGTTTTTGTGCGTTGGGCCCGATGACGACCTCTGTCCCAACGTCGTCCTCGTCCAGCAATGGCGGTTTGTGCAACTGTGCGGTGAGAAGCTGAATGTCATCCCAGTCAGGAAGTTCAGCGCGGGGCACACCCATTGCATCGACGAGCCCATGATGGCCTGTCTTGGACAAGCCATCTTTTGCATATTGTTGAATAAGCCCGTTATAGGGTTCTTCTTCGGTCCCATGGCTGGTGTCGGCATAGAGGCCGAGATAATCATCTCGGTTGAACGGCTGTGGGTTTTTCTCCAACCAGGTGGTGATTTCGTCTTCGTCGACATAGACTTTGCCGCTTTTCACCCAGGACGTGAATTTCTCGAGCGCTTCTGAATTGTTATACTCAGAAACGCCTGTGTCGAGCCGATAGTCCCAATTGTGAACACCGCATATGAGGTTGTCATTGTCATCGACAAAACCATCCGACATGAGAGCACCACGATGGAGGCACCGTCCGTAAAAGACTGAGATTTCTTTGTCGAACCGAACAATTACGAGATCAACTGCGCTGACGAGCGCATAGTGCGGTTCCCGGTCTTTCAAATCATCAAGCTTGGCGATCACTACTTTTTTCATTGCAGGTCCTGTCAGTGAGTTAGGTGTCGTCAGTTATCAGCGGTTTCGCTGAGTGAGTAATGGGTTCAGCCTCCGGGCATTGTCCCTTTGATCCAACATGAGCGCCATACCAACGCGCAGCCGGCAAAGCGGAGAGGCCATGCAGAAATGCGCTGATCCACACCGCGTTAATCGCGATGTAGAGAATGGGTTCAGCAATCTCCATGTCGATCTGTTGAACAATCAAGAGCGCAAAGAGTGCTGTGGCGAGGCCCCGCGGACCAAACCAGCCAAAGAACAAGCGTGTGGTCGGCGACGCGTCGGTGCCGATAAGTGAGACCCAAATGGCGAGTGGGCGTACGATAAACAGACTGATGAGGATAAGGGCGAGTGTTGGCCAGGTAAGGTGCTGGATCGCTTCAGGTACGAGCGCAGCACCGAGCAGAAAGAAGGCTGCCCAGGTTAGGAGCTGGCCTTCGCTCTCTGTAAATTCGTAGATGAACTTGCAGCTCTCCTTCACCACATTGCCGAAGCAGAGTCCGGCGACAAAGGCTGAGATAAAACCATTGCCATCAACCAGCGTTGCCGCAAGATAGGCAGCACCTGCCAGAGCGATGGCACCAACGCCTTCATAGGTATCAGATGTGAAGTCACGGGATTTTGCCCAAATCAGGACCCGCCCGCCCAGATACCCCATGGCAATCCCGACAAGCGGCCCAAGGATGAGCTGCTTGGTACCGAACAGAGCCCAGTCGACGCCGTTCTGGTCCATCGCTTCTGCTGTCAGGCTTGCAAAAAGGAGAATGGCAGGCAGCGCAATGCCGTCATTCAGTCCGCTTTCAACGGTGAGCGCGCGGCGAGGACGCTCAGGCACATCCGGATTGGTGACCACAGCCTGACCAAGAGCGGCGTCGGTTGGCGCAAGTATGGCTGCCACGAGAACAAGCGCGACCAGTGGCCATCCAGGCAGGAACGGCGCAGCGGCAACGGTGCCCAATGCGATTGTAAGAGGCAGGCCGATCAGCAGCATGCGCTGCGGCCAGACATGTCTTTCCTTCAAGGCCTCAAGATTGATTTGCGAGGCGTCGAGGAAGAGCAGAATAACCAGCGTGATTTCCGCAACCAGGTGAAGGGTCTCTTCTACATCACCATGCAGCATCATGCCTGACTGGGAAAGAATAAATCCAAAGCTCAGAAAAACCATCGGTGCAGTAATGACGGTAGACGTCAACCGCTTGGCGATCATCGTATAGCCCATCGTAAAGACGGCAGCGATTAAGAGCACCGAAGCCATGTTCCCCCCAGAAAGTCTGCGAGGGACCAATTACCCCCGCCAAACCAGAACCAACAAGCTACACGGATAGGAGGACACGTGAAATGATGCCAATGGCCTGGCTTGATCACATTTTCTCGCAATCCTGTGGGAATACGTGTTTGCAGAATAGTCAGGAAGCGGAATGCTCATAAAAAAGGCTGTTCTTCAGGAACAGCCTTTCTGTCACTTTGACGATTAATGTCAGGTTTCAGCTTAAGCAGCTTCTTTTGCTGCTTCCTGTTTTGCACTGGCACCTGTCGCCCGGGAGAACGTCATCGTGCCATCTTCCACCTTGCCGTAACCAAGCGTCACAATATCAAGCGCATAATTCTGATGCTGTTTCCAAGGTGCATTGGCGCCTTGCTTGGGCAGGATGTCCTGCGCCCGCTGGATGTAACCCGACGACAGGTTAAGCCAGGGCTCTTCTTCCATGCTGTCATCTTCCAGCACCGGCATGCATTGCTGTGTGCCCGTTTTGTCCATGTGGTTGAGCAGACGTGCGACATAGCCACAGGTGAGATCGCATTTCAGCGTCCAGGACGCGTTCGTATAGCCAAACGAAGAGGCAAGGTTCGGCACATTGGAATACATAATGCCCTTATAGCTGATCGTGTCGGCGAAATTCACCGGCTTGCCGTCAACGCTCACCGTCATGCCGCCAAGCACTTCCAGCTTCAGACCTGTCGCGGAGACCACAAGATCGGCTTCCAACACTTCGCCAGACGAAAGCTTGATGCCCGTTTCTGTAAACGTCTCGATTGTGTCGGTGACGACAGAGGCCGTGCCTGCATTGATGGCGTCAAACATGTCTCCATTGGGAACAAGGCAAAGCCGTTGGTCCCACGGATTATATTTTGGAGTGAAGTGTTTCTCTACGTCATAATCAGGGCCCAGCGCTTCGCGGACCTGGTTCAGCAGCAGTTGTTTAACTTTCCCAGGCGCTCTCTTGCAGAGATTGAAGAAATACATGCCCAGAAGCACGTTCTTCCAACGTGTCAGCCCATAGGCTAGCTTTGCTGGGAGGTTGCGGCGAAGGAAGTTCGCAATCGCATCCTGTGAAGGACGTGCTGCCATATAGGTGGGCGAGCGCTGAAGCATGGTCACATGCTTTGCTTCACCAGCCATCTCGGGAATGAGTGTTACGGCGGTTGCCCCCGACCCGATCACCACAACGTTTTTGTCTTTATAGACAATGTCGTCAGTCCACTTTTGCGGGTGAACAAAACGTCCTTTGAAATCATCAACACCTGGGAAGTCCGGCGTGTAGCCTTCCTTGTAGCTATAATAGCCGCTGCACATGAAGAGGAAGTTGCAGCTCATCTGGATCATCTCACCGTCGCGTTCAACGTCCAGCGTCCATTGAGCATCGGCTGTCGACCAGGCAGCATTCTTCACCATGTGGTTGTAACGGATCTTTTTATCGATGCCGTTTTCAGCCGCCGTCTCCTTCAGATATTTCAGAATGGACGGGCCATCGGCTATTGCCTCGGCGTCGCGCCAGGGTTTGAAGGAATAACCCAGCGTATACATGTCGGAGTCCGAGCGGATGCCGGGATATTTAAACAGATCCCAAGTGCCGCCCATTGTGTGGCGGCCTTCGAGAATGACATAATCCTTGTTCGGGCAGTCTTTTTGCAGGTGATAGCCCGCGCCAATTCCGGAAATTCCAGCACCGACCACTACAACATCAATATGTTCCATTCGTGCGCATTCCTATAAAATGACAAATTATCAGTTTTGTGGACCTTAGCACGAATCTAGGGGTTACAAGCAAGGGGTCAAAAATGACTGAAAAAAACGGTTTTTTGAGCCTCAACGGCTTGCAAAGCACTAAAAACTGTCGATTCGAGCATTTAGGTAGCCCCGTTTTTGGTGGTTCGCGAGATCGACGAGTGTGCCGGTGAAACGATGCCGCTACGGAAGCTTGGGCCTTTAGGAGAGCGTTTGAATTGTCCAATCGCTTGTGATGAACTCCGCCCGCGTTGCGACGGGCGACGACAGACAAGTCGGAGGCGGTTACATGAAACTCTACCATTGCAAGGGCGCGCGATCGGTTCGTCCGCTCTGGACATTGGAAGAAATGGGCCTCGATTATGAATTAGAGTCGATGAAGTTCCCGCCCCGGTTCCTGCGCGACGGTTATACAGACCTCAACCCCATCGGAACTGTGCCCTACTTCGTTGACGGCGATGTTGAGATGACTGAGTCCGCAGGCATCTCCCAATACCTGGTGGATGTATATGGACCATCAGACATCGGCCTGAAACCGGGCGACAAAGACTATGGAACCTATCTCAACTGGCTCCACCGAAGCGATGCAACGCTTACCTTCCCGCAGACAATTGTTTTGCGCTACACCCAGCTGGAACCGGAAGAACGCCGGATCAAGCAGGCGGCAGACGATTATGCACAATGGTTCTTCTCGCGCCTCAAGTCAGTGGAACTGGCGACCGCCGACCGCGAATATCTGTGTGCCGACCGGTTCACGATTGCCGACATATGCGTAGGCTACGCCCTCTATCTCGCCGACACTTTGGGTTTCCGCGAAGGTTTCAAACCGAACACTGAAAAATATTATGCACGCCTGACTGAGCGCCCTGCGTTCAAACGTGCCATCGAACTATAGAGAAGCAAGGATCTTTCATGAGCACGATCAGCGAAAAAGAACTGAGCGATTTTCGCAACGACGCGGCGGCCTGGTTTGCTGAGAATACAAATGCCGATCCCGGCTTCATGCTCCCGCTTACTTTCATGGAAGTGGGGACAGACCAGCAGTTCAATTTCCTCCGCGACTGGCAGAACAAGGTCTATGAAGCGGGTTATCTGGGTGCGGCCTGGCCGAAAGAATATGGCGGCGGCGGCCTCGATCAGAAGTTTCAGACCATTGCGACGGAAGAAATGGCAAGGGCCAACGGCCCCATCATGCTGAACGCCATTGGCCTCAATTGGGCTGGCCCGCTCATTCTGGACATGGGCACGGATGAAGAGCGCAAGCGCTACATCAAAGGCATCTTGTCCGCAGAGGACATCTGGTGTCAGGGTTTTTCAGAGCCGGAGAACGGATCTGACCTGGGTAATGCGCAAACCAAAGCCGTTCGCGATGGCGACGACTGGGTGTTGAACGGCTCCAAAATCTGGACCACTCAGGGCAACTACGCCAAATATATGATCCTGCTGGCACGCACTAATCCGGATGCACCGAACAAATATGCGGGGCTCAGTTTCTTCCTGTCGCCTATGCAGGTGGAAGGCATTGAGACCGTGCCAATTCGCAAGCTCACAGGCGAATATGGCTTCACACAAACCTTCTTTACCGACGCTCGGATTCCCGGCGACAGCCTTATGGGTAAAGAGGGCGAAGGCTGGCTGGTTGCCATGCGCACGCTGGAATATGAGCGCGGCGTCAAAGGCGGGCAGCCTGGTGGGTATGTAATGCGTGCGTCGGATCCGTTCGAGATTGTTGAGCTTGCGCGCAAAGCAACCCGCGGCGGTAAGCCTGCCTTGGAAGATCCCGTCATCAAGGATCAACTCATCCAGCTGATGATTGAGGCGCGGTCGCTCCAGCTGAATTCTAAGCGCGGACATATCCAACCTCTGGTTCAGGATAAGCCAGCGTCTCTAGCGCTCTCAAGCAAGCTCATGGCGACGGAATTCATGCGTCGGCTGAATGAGTTCGCTATAACGCTGCAAGGGCAGCGCGGCGCCTATTATGTGGGTGAGCCGGATGCCTATGACGAAGGTCTTTGGCAGCGCGCATATCTGAACTCATTTTCCGCGACCATTGGCGGCGGCACGTCACAGATCCAGCGCAACATTATTGGTGAGCATGTGCTCGGCCTTCCAAAAAGCTGAACCGGGTTGAGGAATAAGACATGTCAAAAAAAGCGACCATCGGTTTTAGTGAAGAGCAGGCGCAGCTCCTTGAAGTGGCGACAACGTTCTGCCGCGATAAATCACCTATCGAAAAAGTTCGCTCTTTAATCGAAGACGAGCGCGGTTATGACGATGCGATCTGGACGGAGATGGCAGAGCTCGGCTGGCTTGCCATTGCCGTGCCGGAAGAATTTGGTGGCATCGGTCTTGGTATGGCCGAAGTTGTGCCCGTTGTTGAGCAGATGGGCCACGCCATGATGGCGGGCCCGTTTGTGAGCACAACCCTCGCGGCGCAAGCAATGCTTGTGAGCGGAACGGACGACCAGAAACAGAAATATCTGCCTGGTCTTTGTGCGGGCACAAAGGCCACTCTCGCGCTCAGCGAACCCCATGGGGACTGGGATCTTGGTCATGTGGAGTGCACAGCAGAGCGCGCAGGCGATACACTCAAGCTTTCAGGCCGCAAAACCTTTGTAGAAAACGCTGACACTGCGGATCTTCTTCTCGTCTCAGTATCTCTCGATGGCGCGCCAGCGCTCGTATTACTCGAGCGATCTGCTCTGCCCGAAGGAGCGCTGCGCCGCGAGGTGGTGATTGACGAAACACGCCGATCCTATCAAGTGACTCTTGACGGCGCGGAGGTTTCTACAGAGGGTCTGCTAGACTCCGCGCTAACCGCAGCCGCACTCACACATGTGGATCTTTGTGCCTCTCTCTTGCTCTCAGCTGAAATGTGCGGGGCTGCCGCCAGCTGCATTGACTACACCGTCGACTATCTTCAGACCCGCAAACAATTCGGCAAGAAGATCGGATCTTATCAGGCATTGAAGCATCCGATTGTGGATGCTCATGTCGGTTATGAGCAGGCCCGTTCTCATCTGTATTGCGCCGCTTTCAACTTCACCCAGCAGGGCGAAGGGGAAGTCGCGACCCGGATCGCCAAAGCTCAAGCCGGCGATGCGCTCTCCTTTGCGGCCGATCGGGCCATCCAGTTCCACGGTGGTTTTGGCTTCACATATGATTGCGATGCGCAGCTCTATCGGCGCCGCTCTCTTTGGTGCGAAAACCAGCATGGGGATGCTGCCTATCAACGCGCTAAGCTGGCAGACCTGCTTCTTTAGCAGACAGACTACTTGTTGACGTAGCGTCCCCGGTTGTGTTCGCCGGCTGGCAGGGTGCTGCACGAATTTGCACGTGAATGATGGTTGCCGGATGAGGCTCATTGGTCCATTTCTATAAGGGATGGGCGCTCGAGGAGGGCGTCTTCGAGTGTTTCCAGCTGAAGGTGAAGTATTTCAGCGTCCGGAAACACGACATAAGAAGTCTGGAACAGGTCATCTGGTGCAATCCAAGGATGAACTGTTCTAAGGGAGGAACATCATGTCCGGCACTGACCGCTATCCACATCTCTTTGCGCCGCTTGATCTCGGCTTTACCACGATCAAGAACCGAGCCCTTATGGGATCGATGCATACCGGACTTGAGGAGCGCGAGGATGGGCATTTGCGCATGGCAGAGTTTTTTGCAGAGCGTGCCCGTGGTGGCGTTGGCATGATCATCACCGGCGGCATCTCACCGAATGAAGAGGGCGGCCTCGGCGCAAAACTCTCAACATCGCAGGAAGCAGCACGCCACAAAGTTATCACCGACGCGGTGCATGCAGCCGACCCAGACACCAAAATCTGCATGCAGATCCTCCACACCGGTCCCTTAGCACCCCATGACAGGTGTGTCGCACCGTCCCCGGTTCGCTCGCGCATTGCGCGCTTTGTTCCGAATGAACTCGACGAAGCAGGTATTGAAAAGCAGATCGCTGACCATGCCAACTGTGCGGCGCGTGCTAAAGAAGCGGGTTATGACGGTGTGGAAGTGATTGGTTCGGCCGGATATCTGCTCTCCACCTTCTTGGTGCAAAAGACAAACCTGCGAACGGACCAATGGGGCGGATCTTACGAAAATCGGATGCGCTTCCCCCTTGAAGTGGTTCGTCGCATCCGCGCGACCGTTGGCGACGAATTCATTCTGATCTTCAGAATTGCTGCCATGGACATGCTCCAAGGCGGCATGTCCTGGGAAGAAATTGTGCTGCTCGCCAAAGAGTTGGAGAAAGCGGGCGTCAGCATTATCTCCACCCATTTTACCTGGCATGAGAGTGCTGTGCCGACAATTGCGACCATGGTGCCGCGTGCAGCGTTCACCAGCGTGACGGGTCGTCTCCGCAAAGAAGTGACTGTGCCCTGCATCACCTCAAACCGCATCAATATGCCCGATGTAGCCGAAGAGGTGCTGGTGAACGGGGACGCCGATATTGTCTCCATGGCACGCCCCATGTTGGCGGACGCGGAGCTGGTCAAAAAGGCTGCCGAAGGCCGTGAAGACGAAATCAACACCTGCATTGGGTGTAACCAGGCCTGTCTTGATCATACGTTCGGCGGCAATCAGGAAGTGTCCTGTCTGGTAAACCCACGGGCGTGCCACGAAACGCTTTTGAAATACGAGCCAGCAAAAGCGCAAAAGAGCATTGCGATTGTGGGGGCCGGACCTGCCGGGCTTGGCTATGCGACGGTGGCAGCCGAACGCGGTCACAAGGTGACGCTTTATGATTCAGCATCGGAAATTGGTGGGCAATTCAATCTGGCAAAACGCATTCCCGGCAAGGAAGAGTTTTACGAGACGCTTCGCTACTACAGCAAAATGATTGAGGTGCATGACATTGATCTGCGCCTGAACACCCGTGTCTCTGCAGGCATGCTGCAGAACGAAAACTACGACGAAATTGTTGTCGCAACAGGCATTGAGCCCCGCACACCGGATGTGGAAGGCATTGATCATCCCAAAGTCGTGCCTTATGTGGATGTCATCACCGGCAAAGCGAAGGCGGGCAAAAAGGTTGCGATCATGGGCGCGGGCGGTATCGGCTTCGATGTGGCGGAACTTATCACCCATGAGGGGAAATCCTCTGCACTGGACATCGACCTTTTTGCAAAAGAGTGGGGTGTCGACTTTGAGAACCATCCCCGCGGCGGCGTCACGGGGGTTGAGCCTGTCATCACCAAGTCTGACCGGGAAGTGACACTGCTCCAGCGCAAAACATCTTCCGTGGGGCGGGGGCTCGGCAAGACCACCGGCTGGACGCACCGTCTGACACTGGCGCGCCGCGGTGTGAAGATGATGAACGGCGTGGAATACATGCGCATCGATGATCAGGGGCTGCATGTGCTCATTCATAATGAACCGCAGATACTCGACGTGGACACCGTGATCATCTGTGCGGGTCAGGAGCCGCTACGAACACTCTTTGATGAGCTCGACGCGGCAGGCGCCAAAGTGAGCCTCGTGGGCGGCGCCTATGAGGCCATGGAGCTGGATGCGAAGCGCGCAATCAACCAGGCCAGCTATCTCGCCGCGGCGGTTTAAGCGCCCTGTGTCTGACGACAGGCTTGAATAAGGTGTAGGCTCGTGTGACCTTCTCCGCCTAAACTTGGTCGGGGGAACACATGCGGACGACATTAACGACAATTGGAAGCTTGTTTGGGCTGGTATTTTTGGCCGCCTTTGCGGTCATCCTGCTTCGCGCGGAAGCCGATGCGCCACCCCCTGTTGATCCCGCGCCCCTTATTGCTAAGGCGGATGACTATAACGTCACAATCCATCGCGATCACTTCGGCATTCCGCATATCTATGGCAAGACAGATCCAGACGTGGCCTTTGGCCTAGCGTTTGCGCATGCAGAAGATGATTTTGAGACCATTCAGGAAGTGGCCATTGCGTCGAGAGGCCAGCTTGCTGCGACGCGGGGCATGGATGCTGCCATCACTGACTATCTCGTGCAGTTGCTCAGGGTGTGGGAAACGGTAGATACAAAATATTACACGCATGTATCGCCCGAAGGCCGCGCACTGGCAGAAGCCTATGCGGACGGCGTGAACTATTATGCAGCCCTCAACCCTGGTAAAGTAGAGACAGGTCTTCTGCCCATGACCGGGAAAGACGTCGTCGCAGGGTTCACCTTCAAGGCGCCTTTTTTCTACGGCATGCAAAACCACATTCTCGAACTCTTTGAGCCGGAACGGAAACGCGAGATTTCCATGGGTCCGGAGAACGCATTTCTTCTGACGGACGAACCGTTCGCCCATGCTGGGTCAAACGGATTTGCCGTGGCCCCATCGCGCTCTACAGACGGGAAGACGCGGCTTCTGGTCAATTCCCATCAGCCTTATAAGGGCCCCGTCGCCTGGTATGAGGCACGCCTGAAAAGTGAAGAGGGCTGGGACGCCGTTGGCGGTGTCTTTCCTGGCACGCCGCTCATGCTTCACGGCCACAATCGGCGGCTCGGGTGGGCATCGACCGTCAATAAGCCTGATCTTGTCGATACCTATGTCCTCACCGTGAATCCAGAAAATCCAAATCAATATCTGCTGGATGGTGACTGGCGGGAGTTTGAAAAGACGAGTGTGGATATCAAGGTGCGACTTTGGGGCCCTTTTTGGTGGACAGTGTCGCGGGACGTTGAATATTCCGAGCATGGACCTGTCATTCGTCAGGAGCATGGAACCTACGCAGTCCGCTATGCCGGGATGGGCGAAGTCGGCAATATTGATCAGCGTCTCGCGATGAACAAAGCGGGCTCTTTGGAGGAATGGCTGGCGGCGATGGCCATGCAGTCCCTGCCATCCATCAACTACATCTATGCTGATGCAGAGGGAAACATAGCGCTTCTCTATAACGGTCAGATGCCGAAACGGCCCGACGGCTTTAACTGGCAAGACTATCTGCCAGGCGACCGCTCAGATCTGATCTGGAGAGAATATCTGCCCTTTGACCAGGTGCCTTTGCTGCTAAATCCGAAAGCCGGTTTTATTACGGAAGCAAACAGCACACCTTTTCGAGCGACCGCACCGGAAGACGATTTGAAGCCGGAGAATTTTCCTGACACCCTCGGCATCGAGACACAGATGACAAATCGTGCATTTCGTGCGCTGGAACTGCTCGGCTCCGATGGGTCCATCAGCGCAGAAGAGTTCCGCGCCTACAAATATGATCACGCTTACTCAACTGAGTCTGAGCTTGCTTTGATGATTGCGGAAGTGCTGGCCGTTGATGCAGGCGGTGATGACGATCTGAAAGCCGCCCAGGCAATCCTACAGGATTGGGACCTTCGGACCGATTATGAAAGTCGCGGCGCGGCGCTGGGTGTGTTGATGGGGGAGCCGGTCGTGCGCGCCCGGCTTGGCGGTAAGGAACCACCAGCAGCGCTAGATAGCCTGCAAGAAGCCATTGCCCATCTAAAGAAATATTTCGGGCGTCTTGATCCTCTGTGGGGAGATGTGAACCGCATCATCCGCGGGAATGTCGACATGCCTATTCAGGGCGGGCCCGATATTCTGCGCGCTGTGTATGGTCGGAAGTCAGATGAAGATGGACGCCTTGGTGCCGAAGGCGGCGACACTTACATCATGTTCGTTGAATGGGACGAAGAGGGTAACGTCTCCTCAGAAAGCATCCATCAGTTTGGCTCTGCGACGAGTGATGAAACATCGCCGCATTTTGCCGACCAGGTCCCGCTATTTGCAGAAGAGAAAACGACTCCCGTCTTGCTGGATTGGGAAGCGTTTGAGCCAACCATTGCCGAAAGCTATCGCCCGGGAATGCGTCAACCATGAATAGAAGCATTTCCAGGAAAAGTGTGTGCGGTTTTCCGTCCGGGAATGCGTCACCCATGAATAGAAGCATTTCCAGGAAAAGTGTGTGCGGTTCTCCGTCCGGGAATGCATCCCGCAAAATCAGGTGCGGCGCATGACAGATGCATTCCGTGCCACAGATGAATTTGCTGCGCAGTTTGATAGCCTGCTTGTTTGGCGCCGCGACGTGCGTCGGTTCAAAACAGATCTGTTGGAACCTGGCCTCCTAGAAGAACTGATTGATCGTGCCTGTCTCGCGCCCAGTGTCGGAAACGCACAACCTTGGCGGTTCGTCTCTGTGGAGAGCCCCGATCACCGTAGTGCCGTTGCCGAGAGCTTTGAGAGGGAGAACGCTGAGGCAGCAAAACTCTACAAAGACGAGCAAGCGATGCTCTATGCAGAGTTAAAGCTCGCGGGCCTGAAAGAAGCACCGGTTCATCTGGCCATATTCTCAGACACTGAAACGCTGCTTGGTAGTGGTCTCGGGCGTCAAACCATGCCAGAGACGCTCGTCTATTCGACGATCTGCGCCATACATACGCTCTGGCTGGCTGCAAGAACCAGAGGCGTCGGGGTTGGCTGGGTCTCGATTCTGGACCCAAAAGTGATCACGCGCACATTAAATGTACCCGGCAATTGGCAGTTTGTTGGCTATCTGTGCCTCGGCTATCCCATTGAAAATCATGACGATCCTGAGCTGGTGCGCCATGGATGGCAGGAGCGTATAGACCGATCGAAGGTGCTCTTCCGTCGGTAATCAATATCGGACTGCCTTGCTGCCAACAGACGGATGCGCTACACCCTCCCGCAATGGTGCCTCGTTCTCGGGGGTAAAAGGGAATCCGGTGAAAACCCGGAACTGTACCCGCAACTGTAAGTGGGAAGTTTTCTGCCACCAGTAAATGTCACTGAAGCGCTTTCGGCGTTTTGGGAAGACGGGCAGAAAACGTCGATCCACAAGTCAGGAAACCTGCCATTGCGTCGTCCGTCCCCGGACCGGGTGTGTCCATGGGAGCGGTTCTCGCAGTGACGACAATGTTTGGATGAAGGACGGTTGGATCCGTGCTCCACGCATTGTTGTGGGGTGCCGGTTCAGTGTCCTTCCTTAATTGGGGACATTGAAATGTCATTGCTAAAGAAAATTCTTTTATCAACTGCTCCTGTTTGGGGCATTGCACAACCAGTGCTCGCCGCTGAACAGGCGCCGGAAATCGTTGTAACAGCGACACGGACGGAGATTGCCGCCTCGCAGGTGGGGAGCTCGATCTCGGTGCTCACGGCAGAAGAAATCGAAGAGCGCCAATATGCCTTTACGGTCGACGCGATCCGCTCCTTGCCTGGTGTTATCATAAATCAGAATGGCCCTTTCGGTGGATCAGCGTCCGTTAGAATTCGGGGTGCGTCGTCAGACCAGACCTTGGTTCTGGTTGACGGTGTGATCGTCAATGACCCAGCAAGCCCGGGGGCAGGGTTTAATTTCGCCAATCTTGACCCAAATGACATTGAGCGGATTGAGCTTCTGAGAGGGCCTCAAAGCACGCTTTACGGGTCTCAAGCAATTGGTGGCGTCGTCAATATCATCACAAAACGAGCGGAAGAACCGTTTGCCTACAGCGCGTTTGCCGAAGCAGGTTCATTCGACACGCTTCGTTCCGGCGGAAGTGTATCGGGAAAACTGAATGATACCGACTACAGGTTTTCTCTCAGCGGCATTCGCACAAACGGGATATCCAAGGCTGATGAGAATGATGGCAATACGGAAGAAGATGGTTACAAGAATTACACATTCAGCGGAAATGTTGGGTCGAACCTGACCGAAATTTTGCGTGCTGAGGGGGGAATTCGCTATTCTGACAGCCGAAACGAATTTGATGCCCGTGGCGGTGTGGGCGGTGACGGAGACCGTGTTGGGTATACACGTGAATTTCAGGCAAATGCTTCTCTGCACCTCAGCACATTTTCAGGCCAACTTGAGAATAGCCTGACCGGCAGCTACTCCCTTACAGATCGTGACAATGAGTCTGACGGGGCTCGCTCGTTCAGTGCGACTGGGGAGCGGACATCGCTAGAGTATCTGGGCACAATCACCACGTCAGATATCTGGAACGCGATCGTCGGATTGAAAACTGAAGACACAGAAATAAGAGGAACGTCGTCCATCCGGATGGACAGTGTTTTCGGCCAGGTTCAGCTGCTTCCGCTGGAGGGCCTTTCGCTTATTGGTGGTGTTCGTTATGACGACCATGAAAGCGCTGGCGGCGTTACCACTTTCCGTTTCACGAGTGCTTACGAATTGGTTGAAACCGGAACTGTGTTCCGAGGGTCCTGGGGCGAGGGTTTCAAATCGCCGACACCGTTCCAACTGACTTTCTTCTGCTGTGGCGCCACAGGCCCAAACACCAATCTGAAGCCCGAGGAATCTCGAGGGTGGGATCTTGGTGTGGAGCAGGATTTCTTGAACGGCAAAGCAGATGTTCAAGTGAACTACTTCCAGCAGGATATTGAAAATCAGATTAATTTTTCTTTCCCGGTGGGCCGGTACTTGAACATCGACCAGGTTGAAACAGAAGGCTGGGAATTTATTGCATCAGCACGTCCGGCGGATTGGATTGACCTGAGTGCGAACTTCACCCACCAGTCTGCAATCGATGTGTCGACGGGCAGCCAACTGGTGCGAACACCGGCGAACATCGCAACGCTCAATGTCACAACCCATCCGACAGAGGCGTTGGCTGTTGGCGGTTCAGTGACTTGGAACGATGATGAAACGGATAGTGCAGGGCTCGTGCAGGATTGGTTTCGTGTGGACCTGCGGAGCTCCTATCAGCTGAACGATCAGGTGGAGCTCTTTGGGCGCGTGGAAAACCTGCTGGACGAGCAATACCAGGATATTCTGGGCTTCGGGACGCCGGGCGTTTCTGGTTTCTTCGGTATTCGGGTCAAAGGATGAACAAAGTGGCAATCGGTTTAGGGTTTGGTCTTCTGGTCAGCGGTGTGTCCGCTGGCCAGGCGGCTGGCCCGTCGGTTGCCTCTCTGGATTTTTGCGCTGATCAATATGTCTTGGCGTTGGCTGATACAGAGCAGATCGTTGGTGTCTCGCCCCATGCAGAGACAGAGTTTTCATACTTCGCAGAAAAAGCGGCTGGCATCCCGAAAATCCGGCCAACGGCAGAAGAGATCCTGGTCCTGGAACCTGAGATGGTCGTGCGCTTATGGGGCGGTGGATATGGCGCAAAGGATACCTTGGAACGCTATGGCATTCCGGTCGTACAGGTCTCGCTCGCGGTCACTCTGGAAGAGACCAAGGCAAACCTCCTGGCGGTCGGAAAGGCCCTTGGTCATCTGGATCGGGCAGAAGCAATCGTGGCTGACCTGGATACGCGCATCTTGGCAATTCAGGCTGGTCCTCCAGAGGAACGTCCCGTCGCACTTTATGTAACGCCTTCTGGTACGACGACAGGTCGTGGCACCTTCGTCCACGAGATGATGATAACCGCAGGCGTTGAAAACATGTCGGCGGAGCTGGGGACATCGCCTTGGCACCCGGTGAACCTGGAAGCCCTGGCGCTCAGCCCTCCCGACATGATTGTCGCTGGATTTTTTGACTTGAGATCAGGGAAGCTGAGCAACTGGTCTCTCTCTCGACATGAATTTTTACGAAGACAAGGTGACATCCGACCTGTGGCGCGCATTCCAAGCCGCGAGATCGCTTGCGCCGCGTGGTTTGTGGTGGACGCCATTGAGGAAATCGCCGCCACGCGCAGGTCACTGTCACCGGACGCGGTGGAACAGTGAATGTTGGTCGGTCTCGATACCACATGGGTGCTTCTGGGCGCACTCGCGTTTGAGGGGGTGATCGGTTATCCGACTTTGGTATGGCAAAAGATTGGCCACCCAGTTTCATGGATGGGGCGGTTTCTCAGTCTCGGGGAGACTTGGTTGAACTCCAATAGTCGTAATCCCCGTCGGGATTTCATTGCTGGCATGGCCTGGCTTGCTGTTGCCGTCTCGCTCCTTAGCGGGATGATGTGGTTCTTGAGCGCGACACTCCGCCAAGTGGCCGTTGGATGGGTTTTCGAGGTTCTCATCATCGCGACGCTGATCGCGAGCCGTTCTCTCTATACCCATGTGCGTGATGTGTACGCTGCTCTCTCCGGGAGAAATATTGAGGAAGCGCGCGAGAATGTGTCCCTCATTGTCGGAAGGAATACGGACACATTGGAGGAGTCGGCCATAGCCCGGGCAGCGGTTGAGAGCCTCGCGGAGAATGCCTCAGACGGCGTCATCGCGCCGCTCTTCTGGGGACTTATTGCCGGGCTGCCGGGCATCGCGGTTTACAAGCTGGTCAATACAGCCGACAGCATGTGGGGACATAGAAATAATCGATATGAATGGTTCGGAAAAACTGCGGCACGCCTGGATGATCTGTTGAATCTGATCCCAGCACGATTGACCGGCATCCTCTTTTGCGTGGCTGCACTTGGCGCGGGACGAAGCAGAGCAGCTTTTCGGGTGATGCTGCGCGATGCATCAAGCCACCTGTCGCCCAATGCGGGCTGGCCGGAAGCGGCAATGGCGGGTGCTTTGCAGCGTCGCTTGGGTGGGCCGCGAACATATCAAGGACACCTCACAGAAGGAATGTGGCTTGGGGACGGATCGGCAGACCTGAACGCACGTGATCTTCGCCGCTCGCTGCACCTCTATCTGACAATGCTTGGGCTAACTGTGACCATGATCTTGGTCATTGGCATCATTGGAGGATGGCTTGGATGAGCGCATTCCGTCACGGTGGCGATCTCGATGCCTTTGGACGACAAAATCCAGAGGCCACCAGACCTTTGATAGATTTAAGCACCGGCATCAACCCACTTGCCTATGAAGCATCAGTCGACAAGGACTGGATGACCCGGCTCCCGGGACACTCAGATGAGGACGCGTGCCGCGCTTCTTTCGCGACTTATGCAGGTATTGATCAGAAGTTTGTACATGCGATGCCCGGCACACAGTCCATTATCTCAGGCTTGCCATATCTCTTTCGCCAAAAACGTGGAGCTGTGCTGTCGCCAACCTATGGAGAGCATGAAGCAGGTTGGGCCGCGGCAGGTCATTCAGTATCAACATACCCATCGTCGGAAGTTTTGACCGCAGATGCTGACGTCATTGTCGTGACCAACCCAAACAATCCAGATGGCCATATATTTGAGTCAGAGACACTGCTCGCATGTCAGGTCCGCCAAAAGGCTCGAGGTGGCTGGCTGATCGTCGATGAAGCCTTTGTTGATTGCATCCCCGATGTGAGCGTCGCGGCGGAGGTGCAGCAGGGCGGGCTGCTGGTTTTACGCTCTTTCGGAAAGTTCTTCGGCCTTGCTGGATTGAGGCTCGGCTTTCTGTTGGCCCGTGAACATATTGCGGCGCCATTGGTAGAGCGTATGGGGCCCTGGGGTGTGAGCACCCCGGCACTGCGCATCGCAGCGAAGGCTTATCGCGATGCGACATGGATCGCGAAGACCCGAAAAAATCTCGGCCAGCAGATGGATCGCCTGCGGGACCGGGTGATCCCGAGGCTGGGCAGAGAGGTAGGGCGGACACCTTTTTTCATATTACTGGAGAGTGTGGATGCCAGGGCAGTGACGGCCCGAATGGCTGATTATGGAATTTTCGTCCGCACATTTCCGAATATGCCAAACTATCTTCGCTTGGGCCTACCGGGCGAGCCGTGGGCGTGGGATCGTCTCGAAACCGCTTTGACAGAATGGGAGCACAAACCATGAGTGCTGAAGATGAGAACGCGACACACGCAGAAGAGATGAAGAAGGTCCAGGCCGCCCATCGCGAGAAAATGTCTGAAAAGAAAGAGGCAGACCGTGGCTTGTTTTTGATCCTCACCGGCGACGGTAAGGGAAAGTCTAGCTCCGCCTTTGGATCAATCATTCGCGCGCTCGGTTGGGGGCACAGTGTGGGCGTTGTGCAATATGTGAAGGGCAACTGGAAAACCGGAGAGCGCCAGTTTTTTCAGAAATATCCCGACCTCGTTACCTGGCACACAATGGGTCAAGGCTTTACCTGGGACACACAGGACCGTGACAAGGACGTTGAAGCGGCGCGGGCCGCTTGGGATGTGTCGGCGAAAATGCTGGCTTCTGGTGAGTATGACCTGGTGGTTCTCGATGAGCTGAATATTGTGCTTCGTTATGACTACCTGCCGGTTGAGGAGGTTCTTGCTGGCCTCATAAACCGGCATCCGCGCACAAGCGTCATGGTTACAGGGCGGGATGCAAAAGAGGAGCTTCGTGCAGAAGCCGACCTCATTACCGAAATGACGCCGATAAAACACCCTTTTGAATCTGGGATTAAGGCAAAGCGAGGCATCGACTATTAATGAGCCTTCGCTCCACATACGCCGCCTCAATGCTTCTGGCCGCCCTGCTGCTGACAGCGATGGCTGCGAGCCTGTTTTTGGGCTACGCGCCCTTGGGCGTGGGCGAAGTTTTTCAAGCGCTCATCGGCGCAGGCGATGAGCGCTACATCTTCATTGTGCAGGACATCCGGGCACCGCGCATTGTGTTGGGCGCTATGGTGGGCGGCTCTCTGGGCCTTGCAGGCGCGGCCATTCAAGGGCTTCTCAGAAATCCGCTTGCAGATCCTAGCGTCATCGGTGTTTCGTCAAGCGCCGGCCTAGGCGCTGTTGTGGCCATCTATTATGGGTTTGCCGCCTCATCGGCGATCATTGTGCCTGTGTTTGCAATCGGTTTTGCGATCGCCGCCATGCTGGTGCTTGTGTGGCTCGCGGGCAAGGATGCCAGCATCCTCACCCTCATCTTGGCGGGTGTGGCCATTTCAAGCCTCGCTGCCGCTCTAACGTCTTTGGCAATGAACCTCTCGCCCAATCCATTTTCTCTGAATGACATCATTCTCTGGCTGCTGGGATCACTTGCCAATCGAAGTTTCACCGAACTCTGGATCGCGGGGCCGTTCATGGTGGCAGGCTGGGTGCTTCTTCTCTCGACCGCGCGCGCTCTTCCTTCCCTCAGTTTGGGAGAGGATGCAGCGGCTTCGCTGGGTGTTGATCTGCGACGGGTGCGTCTGCAAACCGTTTTTGGTGCGGCCTTTGCTGTTGGCGGGGGCGTTGCGGTAAGCGGCGCCATTGGCTTTGTGGGACTTGTGGCACCGCATCTTGTCCGCCCGTTGGTAGGGCATGATCCAGGGCGCCTGTTGTTGCCGAGCGCGCTGGCGGGCGCACTTCTGCTGGTTCTGGCGGACATTGGTGTGCGCACAATTCCAGGAGACGCGGAACTCAAGCTTGGCGTGGTGACCGCCTTGCTCGGCGCACCGTTTTTCCTCTGGCTTATCATCTACACACGGCGGTCCATGCGATGATGGCCGCTCAGAACATTTCTGTGTCGCTGGGCGCTCACGCCGCGGTCCGCAATGTCTCTATGGAGATAAAGCCTGGCGAGGTTGTTGGATTTGTTGGGCCAAACGGTGCGGGCAAGACCAGTCTTCTGCGAGCGCTCTTGCGTCTCGTAGCAGTGGACAGCGGCTCTGTTCTGTTGGAAGGCACCGATATTACCGCTGACGCGCCTCACAAACATGCGCAAGCCATTGCCTATCTCCCGCAGGGCCAGAGCGTTGCTTGGCCTTTGACGGCCCGTCGGCTTGTAGCACTCGGCCGTGTACCACATCGCTCCACATGGGAAACCCTGAAGTCTGAAGATGAACAAGCAATCGACGCGGCATTGGCGGCAGCAGACGTTGAGGCATTTGCGGACCGCCCAGTGACAGAGCTCTCCGGCGGAGAGCGGAGCCGGGTCCTTCTTGCGCGTGCTCTGGCAGTAAAGGCGAGGGTCCTGCTGGTGGATGAGCCTACCGCGTCGCTTGATCCCTACCATCAGCTAACAACCATGGAAGCACTGAAGGCGACCGCAAGCAGTGGAACCGCGGTTGGGGTCGTGCTGCATGATCTCAATCTGGCGGGCCGCTATTGTGACCGCCTCTATCTGATGCATGAAGGGAAAGCAGTCGCAGAGGGAACACCGAACCAGGTGCTCAGTGACGAGTATCTTGCCCGTGTCTATCGCATTGGCGTGCGCCGGGACGATCGCGGAGATGTGGTGGTTGATCGGCGTCTGAGCGATGTCCCATGACAAGGGCGTTGATGCTTCAGGGCACGGGGTCTGATGTAGGAAAGTCCGTGCTTGTCGCGGGGCTTGCGAGGGTTGCTGTGAACCGCGGGCTCACGGTCCGCCCCTTCAAGCCACAAAACATGTCGAACAATGCAGCTGTTACCGCCGAGGGTGGCGAGATCGGTCGTGCGCAATGGCTGCAGGCGCGTGCCTGCAGAGTGCCGCCAAGCATCCACATGAACCCAGTTCTTCTCAAACCCCAAAGCGATATCGGGGCGCAGGTGGTTGTGCAGGGCAAGGTCTGGGGGACGGCTGAGGCCCGGGATTATCAGACCCGCAAAAAGATGTTGCTGGCATCAGTCATTGAGAGCTTCGAGGCCCTGAAAGGAGACGCAGATCTGATCCTGGTAGAGGGCGCAGGCAGTCCTGCGGAAACCAATCTGCGCGTCGGCGACATCGCCAATATGGGTTTTGCGACGGAAACCGCAACGCCGGTGGTCCTCATTGGGGACATTGACCGGGGTGGGGTCATCGCAAGCCTTGTCGGCACCCATGCAGTGCTGGGTCCTGCCGACCAAGACATGATCAAAGGCTTCCTCATCAACAAGTTCAGGGGAGACATCTCTCTCTTTGACGATGGATTGCAAGAGATCGAGCGGCGCACCGGATGGCAAAGCTTCGGTGTGCTTTCCTGGGTTCGTGCTGCGGCTGACTTGCCCGCAGAAGATGCCGTGGTGCTGGAGCGTAACCAGACGCGTGAGACGGGCCAATTGAAAATCGCCGTGCCCATGCTCTCGCGCATTGCAAATTTCGACGATGTCGATCCGCTTGCACAGGAAGAGAGTGTTGATCTTCTCTTCGTTCCGCCAGGCAAGCCGTTGCCCGGAGATGCAACCTTGGTCATCTTGCCGGGCACGAAATCAACGATTGCAGATCTGGATTTCTTTAGAGCGCAAGGGTGGGACATCGACCTTCAGGCGCATATTCGCCGTGGCGGATGGGTACTGGGTCTCTGCGGCGGGTATCAAATGCTCGGATACCAAGTGAATGACCCAGAGGGGATTGAAGGCTTGGTGACAAAGACGCCGGGTCTCGGGCTTCTCGATGTGGTGACCATTATGCAGCCAGAGAAACAGGTGAGGACGGTCAGAGGAAGGGCGGCGATCACGGGCGCGCAGTTCTCTGGCTATGAGATCCATATCGGTGAGACCAAAGGGCAGGATCTAGAACGTCCATTCCTGGAAGTCAAAGGCACCCCACATGGCGCCATCAGTGAAGATGGGCGCATCATGGGCGCTTATATTCACGGGCTTTTTAAGAGCGGCGCGTTTCGCAAGGATTTCTTGAGCCAATTGGACGTGGCAAGTGATGGTCAAAACCACGACGAGAAAGTTGATCGCGCTCTGGATAGACTGGCAGATGCGATGGAAGGTGCGTTGGATATAGAGGGACTTCTTAGCCTTGCGGCGGCGCCTTCAAAATAAGAGGAAGACCCGCCATCACGACAAGCACCGCATCAATCTCAGCAGCCAATGATTGATGCAGCCAACCCGCTTCGTCTCGGAACTGCCGTGCCATGGCATTGTCTGGCACGATGCCTTGGCCTACTTCATTTGAAATGAAAACCAGTCGCCCAGGGCAGGCTTTGACCGCGGCCAGAAGGTCCGATGTGGATGCTGCGATGTCCGTCTGCGCTTCCATCAGATTGCCGAGCCAGAGCGTAAGGCAATCAATCAGCACGACGTCATTTTCACTCACCTGACGACGCAGCACGCCCGGCAGGTCGAGGGGCTCTTCAATCAATCTCCAGTCTGTCCCACGTCGGTTTTGGTGATGGGTGATGCGCTCCGCCATCTCATCATCGCGGGCTTCGGCTGTTGCCACATAGACAAAATCGCCGGCGGTTTCCGTGACCAGCCCTTCGCCGTACCGGCTCTTGCCCGACCGCGCGCCGCCGAGGATGAGAGCCGCGAAAGGACGTGTGTCTGGCAGATGGAACGTGCTGGTCACTGGGTCACCCTCAAAAGAAAATTACACAGGCCAGAAGCAGAAGACTTTCTGAAACCTCAATCCCGGCACCCAGGCTATCACCGGTTTGGCCCTTCAATCGCCACTGTAAGTAAGCCCCCCAAACCAGAAGGATGAACGGCGCTGCCAGAAAGGCGGGTGCACCCCAGGCGCTCACGAGAAGAAGGGCAGCCCATGCCCAGGGCGTGACCGGGTTGATGGCCCATGAAAACTGTTCCCCCATGCTATCGGTTTCAGTGGAAGTTGGGCGCAGGACCGGCAGGAAATGGGCCCAAAAAAGCGGGCCAAGCCGTGCCCAGGCGCAGAGAGGGACCAAAACCCAAAAGAGCTCTTGTTCGGCGATCAACATCAGGAGCACAAGCTTCACGGCCAATTGCACGATGAGGCTTACGACGCCAAACGTGCCAATATGGGGGTCTTTGAGAACCTCATGGAAGCGTGTTTTATCTGCGTGTGCTGCGCCAAGCGCATCAGCAAGGTCTGACAGACCATCAAGGTGAAGTGCGCCGGTGACGAATACCCACGCGCTAAGCGTCAGCACGGCACCCACCCAGGGATCAATCAGCGATCCGCTCCAAAGCACCAGCGCCAAAAGAGTGCCAACGATAAGGCCCACGGCAGGAAAAAAGCTCGAGGCACGGCTGAGTGCCGTGGGCTCGAATTCGGTGATCTGTGGTGTCGGCAGACGCGTCAAAAACTGGACCGCGAGAATGAAAGAAGGGAGAGGCGCGGTCATCCATCCCCCTTCAGCGCCGTCAGCTGGACGTCAAAAGTTGCGTGGTTCGGATCGTGGTACGCGGTCATCTCAAGCACGGCTGCGGTCGGCAGAGAGACCTTCCAGGCGGATGCGAAGGGAAGACCAAGCTGAGTAACCAGCAGAGACCGCATGACACCAGCATGGGTGACAAGAAGGAGGCGCTGCCCTTGGGCCGCGCGAGCCGTTTCCTCAAACGCCTCAGCCGTGCGGGCGCACATCACCCCCCAGGGCTCACCGCCCGGTGCCGGGTTTGCGGTTGGATCGTCCCAGAATGCAGTGAGCGCTTTTTGATCAGCATTCCAGACTTCTTCCGTGGACTTTCCTTCCCAATCGCCAAAATCCATTTCTCTGAACCGTGCGTCAAGAGAGAGAGGAAGCTCAAGGCTTTCTGCAAAAACGCGACACCGTTTGAGCGGCGACGTGATGACCAGGTCCCAGACTGCACCTTGTGTGCGACCAACAAGCGAGGCCCATCCGGCATCTGTGAGCTCTGGATCACTGCTACCACAGAAAAGGCCGGTGAGCGGTGTCGCGCCATGGCGCAAGATGGTGATATGGGCGGGATCGTTCATGTGATCGACGATACGCCTGCACTGTCAAACGTTGCCATCTCATTGTGAAGCGAGCAGGCAAGCCGAAGAAGGGGAAGCGCGAGCGCCGCACCACTGCCTTCACCAAGGCGCAGCCCCAGATCAAAAAGCGGATCGGCATCGAGCGCAGAAAGCACGCGCGCATGTCCACTTTCCGCAGACCGGTGAGAGAAAAGAAGCCACGGGCGAATGGATGGGTTTGCGGTCACAGCAGCAAGCATGGCCGCTGAACAGATAAACCCATCAACAAGAACAGGCACACGCGCCTGTGCGGCGGTGATCGCTGCGCCGACAAGGGCGACAATTTCATGTCCACCCACTTTGCGAAGTGCTTGCGCTGCGCCAGCGCTCCCGGCATCCAGTTTGTGCAAGGCAAGGCTCTCTGCAATGACGCGGGTTTTGTGAGAGATGCCTTCGGCATCAAGACCGGTTCCCGCACCGGCAAGTGCAGCGACATTTCCGTCAGTCAGGGCTGCGGCAACGGCACTTGCTGCGCTGGTGTTCCCAATACCCATCTCACCGAGGAGAAGCAGGTCGGCCCCGTCGCCAATAGCACGCGCTGCTGCGTTCCGTCCGGCGCCCAGCGCGTGGAACAGCTCTTCTTCGGTCATGGCGTCGCTGCGGCGAAAATTGTCCGTTCCGTGGGCAATCTTGTCAGCATGGATGCCATCGGGCACGTCGTGCGCCAAGGTTCCGACATCGACAACCTGCAGCGCCGCGCCTTGTTCTCTTGCGAGAACAGAGATGGCGGCACCGCCGGACACAAAATTTGCGAGCATCTGGCCGGTGACTTCAGACGGATAGGCGGAAACGCCTTCAGCGGTAATGCCGTGATCCCCCGCAAAAATCAGAATATGAGGGCTGGCAACAGAGGGCCGGTCCGTGTTGCTGAGGCTTGCAAGCTGGATCGCGACGTCTTCCAGCTGCCCCAGAGACCCCGCAGGTTTGGTGAGCCGTGCTTGGCGCGCCTGCGCCCGGGCCTCGGCCGCCGCATCTGGCTTTGGCGGCCCACTGGTCACCCAATTTGGAAATTCACTCATAACCCGCTTTCAACAATGCTTTTTGCGGGCTCTTTGTAGCAGAAATGCGTGGCGTTTTGATCGCTGGTAGGCGATTTAACGCCAGCCTGCTCGGTCATAAATTCTAATCGCCAGCGATTGATTTTCCCCCAGGGCAGAGGCGTTAATCTCATCCTCTTTGAAAGTGCCCAGTGTTGTCACAGGGCCTTCCGCAGCGACACTGGCGACTGCTGGATATTCATTATTGCCGTCAGCCAGTACCTTCTGCGCCCAGTCACTGGTCAGAAACTCAAGAAACCGAACAGCATTGTCCTTGTTGGGAGCATGGGCGAGCAACCCAGCGCCGGAAATATTGACATGGGTTCCTCGGGTTTCTTGCTCCGGGAAGATCACCCCGATCTTTTCAGCGACAGCGCGGTCCGCTTCATCGTCGGATCGCATGAGGCGTGCGACATAATAAGTGTTGGCAATGCCCACGCGGCACTCACCAGCCGCGACCGCACGGATTTGTGCTGTGTCATTCCCCTGAGGGGCGCGGGCAAAATTGGCGACAACCCCCTCCGCCCAGGCCTCTGCTGCCTCTGCCCCGTCTTGGGCTATGATCGAAGCAAGAAGGGAAATATTGTAGATGTTACTGGAGGACCGCACGCAAACCTGTCCGGCAAGCGAAGGGTCCGCAAGATCGGCATAGGTGGTGAGGCCTTGAGGTGCGCCTGCATCCTTATTGTAAATCACCACACGTGCGCGCTTTGAAATTCCGAACCACAGTCCGTCTGGATGCCTGAGATGGGCCGGGATCCTCTCTTCAATAAGCGGTGAAGCGATGGGGGCAAAGAGCCCTGCTTCTTCTGCGCGCCACAGGCGACCCGCATCAACAGTGAGGAGAACATCGCCCGGGCTGAACTCGCCTTCTTGTGCCAGGCGTGCCAACAGCTCTTCACTCTTGCCTTCGATCAGATTGAGCTTGATGCCGGTCTCTTCGGTAAAGCGCTCATAGAGCATCAGATCCGTGTCGTAGTGACGGGCGGAATAGATGTTAAGCTCTTCAGATGCCCTCCCATTGGAAACGGCAAAAATGACCAGAAATACACCGATAATGGGGATCAGAGCTTTGCCAAATGTTTTGGACACGGGGTGGCACCTTTTTAAGAATGACTATCAATTCTGAGAAATGTAGGGCCGCAGCAGGCTCAAAACAAGGGCTATTGCGCCCGATGGGTCAGTTCGCCGCGGGAAATAGAAAGACGCCTGTTCCTGAAAAGGACGCGCGAACTGGTGTGCCTTCCTCAAACCCTGATGCATTAGCCATATGAACCCGGAGCGGCGTCTTCCCCGTGTCGTCGGTGCCGACAAGCACAAGCCAATGGCTTCCACGAAACCGGGTATCAAGAACATGAAGACCCTCGCCATCCGGGTTTGGCGTCAGGGTCACGCTGTCAGGTCGCACGACCAAGTCTGCGCTGTGGCCATCAGACAGGCCGCTTGCCGATGGGGTAAGCGGGCAGAGGCCATAATCGAAATGGGCTTCGTCCCCGGAAATTTTTGCTCGGAACATCTGGGCGTCGCCAAAGAGAGAGGCGACAAGCGCGGTCATAGGCGCGTTGTATAGCTCAATCGGCTCGCCGCATTGCAGGATGCGGCCCTCGTCCATCACGGCAATCTTGTCGGCCATGTCCAATGCTTCGTCCGGGTCATGTGTCACCATAATGGTGATCGCGCCGGATTGTTTGAGGGCGAGGCGCGCATGTTCGCGCAGTTGCCGACGTCTTGTGACATCAATGCTGGCAAAGGGCTCATCCAAAAGGATTACAGACGGCGCAGGCGCCAATGCGCGGGCAAGCGCGACCCGTTGCTGCTGACCACCGGAGAGTGTGTGGGGATAGCGCTCGCCAAGCCCTTCAAGGCCCACATCGGCGAGTGTGCGCTCAACAATCCCGTTGCGTTCAGGGTTGGTCCTCGGCAGACCAAACGCCACATTTTCTGCAATTGTTAAATGAGGAAAGAGCGCATGGTCCTGAAAAACCATGCCGATCTTGCGTTCTTCCGCCCGGACATCTCGTCCAGGTTGAGAAAGCACATTGCCGTTGAGTGCAATTGTACCTGCTTGAAGGGCCTCAAGCCCTGCAGCTAGTCTCAGAAGCGTCGTTTTGCCGCTGCCTGACGCGCCCTGAAGACAGAGTATCTCTCCATCCGCCGCCGATAGGTTGATATCGGAGAGCACCTTTTCGCTACCATAAGCATGGGCGATATTGTGGAAATCCAAGGGCATTGGGGACTAATTGGCTCTGCATAGGTTAGAATTGCAATTGAGGCGCAAAATTACTTTGCGCAGGCGAGCGCTATTTGTATCAAGTGTAGAATGTCAGTCACCCAAAAAGATCATGGCCCCTTAGGATTACCCACCGCTGGCCGCTCGCGGTTTGTGTCTACGCTCGGCTGGCCTGTGGCGACAGCCTTGGTGGCGCTTCTCGTTGCGGCCCCCATTCTGGCCGTGCTCTGGAGCCTCACCCAGACAAGCGGGGACGCCTGGGCGCATCTCGGGACGACAGTGCTGCCGGGATATGTAGGAAACACGCTCCTACTGATGGTGCTGGTTGGCATCATGACCATTCTGTTGGGGGTGGGAAGCGCCTGGCTCATCGTCTCCTTCGAGTTTCCAGGGCAACGCATCTTGAGTTGGGCACTCGTTCTACCGCTCGCCATGCCAGGTTACATCATTGCCTATGTGTATACAGACCTCCTGGAGTTTGCCGGGCCCATGCAGTCTCTGCTCCGTGACATCACCGGCTGGCAGGCGGGGGACTACGCCTTTCCTCCAATCCGCTCCCTAGGTGGCGCAGCACTGATGTTGAGCCTTGTTCTCTACCCTTATGTTTATTTACTCACCCGTACATCCTTTCAGCGGCAGTCTGTTGCCCTTGTTGAAGCAACCCGCGTACTGGGCGTGTCACCCATTCAAGCCTTTTTACGCGTGGCGCTCCCTTGCGCACGCCCGGCGATTGCAGGTGGCGTGGCACTCGCTCTCATGGAGACCATCGCTGACTATGGTGTGGCAGACTATTTCGGCGTGTCGACGCTGACAGCGGGGATATTCCGCACCTGGCTTGGTATGGGAGAGCCGGTTGCTGCGGCGCAGATCGCAGCCGTCCTCTTTCTCTTTGCAGGTGCCCTCGTATTGCTAGAGCGATTGAACCGCCAGGGCACTGTGGCGAACCCTCTGGGCCGTGACGTGGCCGCAGCGCGCATCAAGCTGCCCCCTTTGAAAAGCCTCGCGGCGTTCCTGGCCTGCGCCCTACCAGTGACCTTCGGCTTCCTCATACCTGCCTTCGTGCTGGTTCGCTACGCGATCAGTGTGGGGGATCCGCTTCTTGGTTCCCAATTCCTCGCCTTTGCGGGGAATTCGCTCACCGTTGCCGCAGGCGCGGCGCTCATTGCCACCGGTATCGCACTGTTCCTCGCCTACGCAGAGCGCAGAGATGCATCAATGCAGAACCAGTTGCTCATTCGGCTGGCGACCCTTGGCTACGCTCT
>Ga0189286_100054_pt1 | contig 90411 bp, 92 predicted proteins | sample UW69minimetaG_FD_130330 | JGI IMG/M metagenome (GOLD analysis project Ga0189286, IMG submission 130330) | Marine microbial communities from the Costa Rica Dome - UW69 mini metaG | ecosystem: Environmental > Aquatic > Marine > Oceanic > Photic zone | place: Costa Rica: the Eastern Pacific... | reverse complement strand
GCGGCATCCCTTGGCCGCACAGTACCTCAACCTGCCGTAACTTAGTGACAATCTCTTCCGGTTTATGACGCTTGATTCCCATATCTGATCCTCCATTTCCTAACTATAGGGGCGGACCACTTCTGTGGGGGAGGATCAAGAAGTCACCGATGAGCTATACTGGACTACCAACGTCTGGCGCAGCTTATATACGCTATTTAATTTTTTATTAATTCGGGAACAGGAGCAATTCAAAGACGATCAGGCTTCTCTGAAACGAGCATACAAGTGCACGAAAGACCAAATGCGTTGCCAAGATCCTGCGACCCGATGTTGATCCTCCATTTCCTAACTAAAGAGGCGGACCACTTCACTGGGGGAGGATCAGGGAGACGAATTGGAGCGGGCGATGAGATTCGAACTCACGACCCTAACCTTGGCAAGGTTATGCTCTACCCCTGAGCTACGCCCGCGTACCAATTCGTGAGGCGTGATCTATAAACTGTTGACCCGCACTGCAAGTGGAAAAACGCATGAAAGTGGGAATTTGTTAGTTTTAGCCCTAGGCCTTTGCCATCGAAGCAAGATCGCTTTGAACATCCGACCCGATCCCAACATCTTCGCTGTGAAATATCACACCATTCTCCGTCAGGAGAGCCAATCCGTAGCTCCCGGGTTCGTCTAGCGAAAGAGTCGGATCGATCTTTTCAAGTTCCAGCGGTCCGTGGTGACAAGTGCTTTTGAGCATGCTCCAAGCCACACCGTTCAAACTGCCAGAGATCGTTCGGTGTACGTGGCCGCAAAAGAGATGCGCATTCGGGTATTGCGCCAGCAAAGCTAACAAATCCTCACCATCTTTGAGCTTGATATAATCCATCCCGATGATGCCAGTATCGAACGGTGGGTGGTGGGCAAAGACCAGAGGGATGCGGCCATCCACGCCCTCCAGTGTGTCTTTTAACCACGCCAACCTTCGCGGCCCCAACATCCCGGCGTGATGCCATTGCGGGTAGGGTGGCCCGTCGAGTGTGTCGAGGGTGATAATGCGATGCGTTGGTAAATCGACGACCTGCTGTACATGACCATCCGAAGTCACGGGCACTTTGGGAAAAACCTCCAAAAAAGCCTCGCGCCGGTCGTGGTTGCCGATCATCTTGATCACCGGCATTGGAATGTCGGCGAGGGCAGGGGCTAGTCGTTCATACTGAGATACGTGGCCATGATGGGTCAAGTCGCCCATCAGGATCATCGCATCCGCATCTGAATGGTGGTCAAGGGCCGCATCACGGGCGAGGCAAAACCGTTCCAACGGGTCGAGGCCAATGATCTTATGCCCTTCATCTGTGATGTGGATGTCGGTCATGACGATGAGTTTTTTTGCGTCGCCGATCATTTCTTGTCGCCACCGGCTTTGTGGGACGTCAGGAAGTAGGTCAGAGCAGCGATGACTAAAGCAATTGCTGCGCCGTACCCCAATAGATCGCGCTCACCATCCCAACTTACAATCTGGCCGAGGAATAAAACGCCAAGAACAACGATCACGACGGCAATCAGCTTGTTCTTTAGGTCGTCCAGTGTTTTGATGCTGAGCCATTTTGGCACCGTAATGTTCGGACTTATGAATAATTCATAAAGACCGATGGCGACGATGTAGAAGACGGTTCCAAGCAAGAACAAATCGATGATTTCGATAAACTCTAGCGAGAGCGCCTTTGCAACCTTTCGTGACACCTCGCCTGTCACGATGGTTTTTTGAACGAGGTTGATCGTTTCCAGAAGGCCAAAAATCATCATGGTTGTTGCTGCAATCAACGCGCCAATCACAGCGAGGATGATTAGAAAACGGCTTGCTCCGAGTATGTTGGCCATAGCGCCCTCCCTTGACGAAGTTGTGGTCAGGAGAGGGGGATCAAGTCAAGCGTTTTGAAACTGGATCAAGTCCCAGCGGTTGCCGAAGGGATCGCGAAAAACGGCTACGATTCCATAAGGTTCATGGCGAGGCGGTTCTTCAAATGACACACCGTTAGATGTCATTCGCCGATGATCGCGTTCAAAGTCATTGGTTTCGAGGAACAGCCAAACGCGCCCGCCACCTTGATTTCCAATAGCCGCTGCCTGACCCCCTTCCGCTTTCGCAAGCAGGAATTTCGTTTCAGCACCAGTGGGGGCCACGCGTACCCAGCGTTTGCCGTCCCCTAAATTGGTATCTTCAATGAGCTCAAAACCCATTTGGCCCACGAAGAACGCAATGCCTTCGTCGTAGTCGGGTACCAAAATTGACAGAAGTGCGAGGCGCTGCACTAGAAAAGCCCGATCAGGTTCAATCCCATGCCGAACACCAAGGCGATCAAGGTGAGGAGCATTCCAATTTGGCGAAAGATGAACTGCTTCGGCACATAGGACATGCCATAGCCGTGCAGGATCCGGCCGACCAAAAGTGTGACACCCGTTACATGTACCAGACCAGTCGAAACGCCCTGCAGTTCTGCCATCACCATCATCAGCAAAGTGATCGGCACATATTCCGACCAGTTCGCCTGCGCCCTGATTTTGGCCTGTACCTTTAGGCTGTCATTGTCGCCGTAAGCAAACCGTTGGCCGCGCCGCTCTGCAATGACCCGCCAAGACAGCACCAAGAACAGGGCGACCAGCGGGACGGAATAGAGCGGCGTGACCAAATTCATCATTCGAACTCAACAAGAAGGTCTTTGGCGTCAATCTGACCACCTGCGCTGACGTGCACTGCTTTCACAACCGCATCGCGGTCCGCGTGAATACCGGTTTCCATCTTCATCGCCTCGATCGTCAGAAGCAAATCGCCTTCTTTGACTTCAACACCTGCCTGTGCAGCGACTGTTGCCACAACACCCGGCATCGGCGCGCCGATGTGGTTCGGGTTGCCATCTTCGGCTTTCGGGCGGCTCACCTTCTTGGCTTCAACCAAACGGTTCATCACGCGCACAGTCCGCGGCTGACCGTTCAACTCGAAGAAGACTTTGACCTCGCCGTCTTCATTAACCTCACTGACCGCCTGCATCCGGATTTCCAAGGTTTTACCGGGATCAATCTCGGCCACGATCTCTTCACCTGGCTGCATGCCATAGAAGAAGGTCTGTGTCGGCAACGTCCGCACAGGGCCATAGGTTTTATGGCGACCCATGTAATCAAGGAAGACTTTCGGATACATCAAGTAGCCGTTCAAATCCTCATCGTCGATCTCGATACCATCTAGCTGATCAGACACATCCTTGCGCGTCGCATCCAGATCGACCGGCTTCAACGCAGCCCCGGGGCGTTCGGTGCTGGCTTTCTCACCTTTCAGAACTTTATTCTGAATATCCTTTGGCCATCCACCGGGAGGCTGGCCGAGGCTGCCGCGCATCATATCGACGACCGAGTCAGGGAACACAACTTCGGTTTTTGGGTTCTCTACGTCATCACGGGTTAGGTTCTGGCTGACCATCATCAGGGCCATATCGCCCACCACCTTGGACGATGGCGTCACCTTCACGATATCGCCGAACATTTGGTTTACGTCCGCATAGGTCTGCGCCACTTCATGCCAGCGTTCCTCAAGCCCCAAAGACCGCGCTTGCGCTTTGAGGTTGGTGAACTGGCCACCCGGCATCTCGTGCAGATACACTTCCGACGCTGGCGCCTGCAGCCCGCTTTCAAAGGCCGCGTAATGCGCGCGGACCTGTTCGAAATAGTTGCTGATTTCGCGGATCGCCTCAATATCAAGGCCGGTGTCCCGCGCACCACCGCGCATGGCCTCAACGATTGAGCCCAAGGTCGGCTGGGACGTGTTGCCAGAGAGCGCATCCATCGCTGCATCTACACAATCAACGCCTGCATCAGCAGCAGCCAAAATCGTGGCAATAGAGGCACCCGACGTATCATGCGTGTGGAAATGGATCGGCAAATCCGTTTCTTCTTTCAACGCTTTGACCAACGCCGTCGCCGCAGCAGGTTTCAGCAAACCCGCCATATCTTTCAGGCCAAGAACATGGGCACCTGCTGCCTCAAGCTCTTTGGCCATGCCGACGTAGTATTTCAGGTCGTACTTGCTACGCGCAGGATCAAGCAGATCGCCGGTGTAGCAGATCGTGCCTTCGCAGACTTTCTCCGCCTCAACCACCGCATCCATCGCAACGCGCATGTTTTCGACCCAGTTGAGGCTGTCGAACACGCGGAAGACGTCAACGCCGGAGGTCGCTGCTTGCTTCACGAAAGCCTGCACCACGTTGTCAGGATAATTCGTGTAGCCAACTCCATTCGACGCCCGCAGCAGCATCTGCGTCATGATGTTTGGCATCTTCTCACGAATATCGCGCAGACGCTGCCAAGGGCATTCCTGCAAGAACCGATAAGCCACATCAAAGGTTGCACCGCCCCAACACTCGACCGAGAACAGCTTGTTCATTTTGGTCGCATAAGCAGGGGCCGCGTTAATCATATCGATCGAGCGCATCCGCGTGGCCAACAAAGACTGGTGCCCGTCGCGCATCGTGGTGTCGGTGATCAAAAGCTGGCTTTGATCTTTCATCCAGTCGGCAACGGCTTGAGGGCCGGAGGCATCCAAAATCGTCCGTGTCCCTGACGGAACATCAATGGTTGGTTTCACAGGCGGTTTTGGCGGCTTAACATCCGCCGCAGGGCGCGGGCGATCCGTCGTCTCGGGATGCCCGTTGACAGTGATATCAGCGATATAGGTTAGGATTTTCGTCGCGCGGTCACGGCGCTTTTTGAAATCGAACAGGTCAGGCGTCGTGTCGATGAATTTGGTGGTGTATTCATTCGACAGGAAGACCGGGTGTTTCAGCAGGTTCTCAACAAAGGCGATGTTGGTCGACACGCCGCGAATACGGAATTCCCGCAACGCACGGTCCATCCGCGCGATCGCCTGTTCCGGTGTCGGCGCGCGGGCTGTCACTTTGGTTAGCAGGGAATCGTAATAACGCGTGATCACCGCACCTGAATAAGCGGTGCCGCCGTCCAAACGGACACCTGGGCCAGTGGCTGAACGATATGTCTGAATGCGTCCATAATCGGGAATGAAGTTGTTGCGTGGGTCTTCAGTCGTCACACGGCACTGCAACGCATGGCCGTCGAGCTTCACGTCATATTGCGACGCACAACCAGTCGCAGTGGCCAAATGTTTACCTTCCGCGATCAGGATTTGGGCGCGGACAATATCGATGCCCGTGACTTCTTCAGTCACAGTGTGTTCCACCTGCACACGCGGGTTCACCTCGATGAAATAGAATTCACCTGAATCCATATCCATCAGGAATTCAACCGTGCCCGCGCATTCGTAATTCACATGGGCACAGATTTTCTTACCGAGGTTACACAGTTGTTCGCGCTGTGTGTCCGATAGATAAGGGGCAGGGGCGCGCTCAACCACCTTTTGGTTGCGGCGCTGCACCGAACAATCCCGCTCCCAAAGGTGATAAATCTTGCCATGTTGGTCGCCCAGAATTTGCACCTCAACGTGCCGCGCGCGGGTGATCATCTTTTCCAGATAACCCTCACCGTTGCCAAAGGCGGCTTCGGCTTCGCGACGTCCTTCCAGAACTTTCTCTTCCAGCTCGTCTTCGCTTTCAATCGGGCGCATCCCGCGCCCGCCGCCGCCCCATGACGCTTTGAGCATCAAAGGATAGCCAATCTCTGCCGCTTCTTTCTTGATCGCGGCCATATCATCGCCTAGCACCTCGGTGGCTGGGATCACAGGAACACCCGCTTCAATCGCCACGCGCCGCGCGCTGGCCTTGTCGCCGAGCTGACGCATGGTCTTTGCTTTCGGACCGATGAAGGTGATGCCGTTCGCTTCGCAGGCGTCCACAAAGTCAGGGTTCTCTGACAGTAAGCCATAGCCAGGGTGGATCGCATCCGCGCCAGACATCTTTGCGACGCGAATGATTTCGTCGATGCTCAGGTACGCCGCAACCGGACCCAGATCCTCACCAATGCGGTAGGCTTCGTCGGCCTTAAATCGGTGCAAACCAAGCTTGTCTTCTTCCGCAAACACCGCGACCGTCTTTTTCCCCATCTCATTCGCAGCCCGCATAATACGGATCGCGATCTCGCCGCGGTTGGCAATCAGGATCTTTTCAAAGTCTTTCATGAGGGGGGTCCTTTCGCAGTTGCAGCATTACTAGGCAGACGCCGCGGAAAGGTCTATACGTGAAAACCCGTAGAAATCGGGGCTTTTGCGGCAATTCTGCCCTTTTTTGAGGCAAAATCTCCGCAGGGTTGCATAAATTCAAGGTGATTTCAGTGTCCAAGGAAAAGATCGGATTTATCGGCGCGGGCCTCATGGGGCAGGGGATGGCGTCGAATATTTTGCAAGCAGGCTATGACCTAAATGTCATCGCCAACCGCAACCGCGTGCCAATTGAAGTGCTGGTCGCTGCCGGAGCAAACGAAGTCTCGACGTTGCAGAACATGGCGGAGACCTCTGATATCATTCATATCTGTGCACCCGGGTCTCCTCAGGTGGAAACGATCGTGTCCGACCTTTTGCCGCATCTGAAGGCCAACTCGGTGATTATCGATTGCTCAACCAGCGACCCAACGTCCACGGCTAAGTTGGCCGCTCAACTCGCCGAAAGGGGCTGCCATATGGTTGACGCCCCTTTAGGTGGGACGCCCGTACAGGCGGAGGCGGGCGCCTTAAGCACAATGGTCGGGGCTGATGACGATGTCTTCGTGCGCGTGAAACCCGTCATCGACTGTTGGGCCGAGACGGTTGTTCACCTCGGACCGGTTGGTATGGGGCACAAGATGAAGCTGCTCAATAATATGCTCTCGCTGGGGTACGGCGCGATGTACTCAGAAGCGCTGGCCGTCGCAAAAGGTGCGGGCATCAGTGTCGAACAATTTGATAGCGTGATCCGCGGTAGCCGGATGGATTGCGGGTTTTATCAGACCTTCATTGACTGCGCGTTGAATGGCAATCGCGAGAGCCATAAATTCACACTGACCAATGCGGTGAAAGATTTGACCCATCTGGAAAGCATGGCCGCCGCTGCGCGTGTGCCGAACCCTATCGGCAATGCCGCTAAGAACAGCTTTGCCATGGCGGTAGCAGAGGGTGGGGATGGGGCAGAGGACTATATTCCGCATCTGGCCGATTTCGTCGCCAAACGCAGTGGCGTCTAAGCGACGAGCTTGGCCTTCAAGTCAGCCAAACGGTGTGTGCCCAGCTGCCCCATGCAGCTGATCATATCCTTGCGCAGAATATCGACCACATGCGCTGGGCCGTCCGCACCCATCGCACCAAGGCCATAGTGAAACGCGCGTCCGAGCATCACAAAATCCGCGCCAAGGGCGATCGCGCGCAACACGTCCAAGCCGCTCTCAATGCCGCTGTCGGAAACGATTGGGAGTTTGGTGGCAGCCCGAATTGCGGGGAGTTGTTCGATGGTGGCGGGGGCGGCATCGAACTGACGCCCCGCATGATTGCTGACCCAAATCCCATCGGCGCCGAATGCCTCAAGCTTCGGCGGGTCTTCTGGGTCCAAAATGCCTTTGACAATCATAGGCCCATCCCACGCGTCCCGCACGGCTTTCAGGTAATCCCAATCGGGCGAGGTGCGCAGCAGGTAGCCCACATGTTGGTTCGACGGCAGCCGCGTTTTTTGTTCGGCATAGTCATCCACCAATTTCATCGTTGGCATTCCCGTTTTGCGAATGCCATTCAGCCAAACCGGACACCGCGCCGCCTGCAATGCCAGCCGTGGGGTAAGGCGTGGCGGTTGGGTGAGCCCGCCGCGGGTTTGGCGCTCACGGCGCGAGGCAACGGGCACATCAAGCGTGACAACAAGGGTCGAAAAGCCGGACGCTTTGGCGCGTTTCAGCATGTCAGCGCGGATGTCCGGATCGCGCGGCGGATAGAACTGAAACCACGCATGCTCGCCCGTATGTGGGCCGACCCGTTCTGGTACTTGTGTGGTAACAGTTGAGAGCGTGTAGGGGATGTTGTCCTGTGCCGAAGCTTTCGCCAGAAGTCGTTCCGCATCCGGCCAGATTAGGCCTGACATGCCGATAGGTGCAATGCCGAACGGCAAGGGCAGGGTTTGGCCGAGGAAAGTGGTTGAGAGGTCTGGTTCAAACTCTCCATGCAGGACGGAGGGCATCAAGAGGACCTCATCGAGCTTTGCACGGTTACGGCGCAGGGTCTGTTCTGTTCCCGTTCCGCTGTCGAGGTATTCCCAAACGAAATGTGGGATGCGGCGTTTTGCGCGGGCTCTGAGATCGCTGATTGCGGGGTATTTGGCGAAAGGGTCCATGGGCGGAAGCTAGTAGGTGTTTTGGGGATTTGGAAGTCGGGTTTGCGACGCTCGGCTGCGCCATCGCCCCGCCCACCCTCCCGCTTGCTTTCGGCGAAGGTATTTTTGCTCAAAAGAGATGCGGAACGGAATGTGAACATGGGTTTTCTTTCTTGAGCGAGCGGTCTAGTTTGTCGGCTATGAGCAGTATGTCCGAAGATGACGCTTTTGAAGCAGCGGTGCCACTGTCGCAGCAGGCGATGGCCGCGCGGCCTGCACCCTATTTAGATGAGCTGAACCCTGCACAGCGTGAGGCGGTGGAGGCCTTGGATGGGCCGGTTCTGATGCTCGCAGGGGCAGGGACGGGCAAGACGAAGGCTTTGACCAGCCGTATTGCGCATCTCTTGATGACAGGAACAGCGCGGCCAAATGAGATTTTGGCGGTGACCTTCACCAATAAAGCCGCGCGCGAGATGAAAAACCGGGTGGGCCGTTTCTTGGGCGAAGCGGTGGAGGGGGTGCCGTGGCTCGGAACGTTCCACGCGATCTGCGTGAAGCTTTTGCGGCGCCATGCAGAATTGGTCGGGTTGAAATCGAATTTCACCATTCTCGATACGGACGATCAGATCCGGCTTTTGAAGCAGCTGATTGTGGCCGCGAATATCGACGAGAAACGTTGGCCGCCGCGGATGCTCTCAGGGATTATCGATGGCTGGAAGAACAAGGCCTATACGCCCGACAGCGTACCGGTGGCCGATAGCGGGGACTTTGATCATAAAGGGGTTGAGCTTTACGCTGCCTATCAGACCCGTCTGAAGGAGCTGAACGCCTGTGACTTTGGCGATCTTCTGTTGCATATGGTCACGATCTTTCAAACCCATCAGGACGTCTTGGAACAGTACCAGCGCTGGTTCCGTTATATTCTGGTGGACGAATATCAGGACACCAATGTCGCCCAGTACCTTTGGCTGAGGCTGCTTGCGGGTGGTCATAAGAACATCTGCTGTGTCGGCGATGACGATCAGTCGATCTACGGCTGGCGCGGGGCAGAGGTGGGCAATATCCTGCGGTTTGAGAAGGATTTCCCCGGTGCGCATGTGATACGGTTGGAGCAGAATTATCGCTCAACCGGGCATATTCTGGCGGCAGCGGCCGGGGTGATCGCGGCGAACAAGGGGCGGCTTGGCAAGACACTGTATACCGAAGGCGAGGATGGCGAGAAGGTGCGCCTGATCGGCCATTGGGACGGTGAGGAAGAGGCACGTTGGATCGGCGAAGAGGTTGAAGCGCTGCAACGCGGGACACGAGGCCTCACGCCCTATTCCTTGGATGACATGGCAATCCTTGTGCGCGCCTCGCATCAGATGCGCGCCTTTGAGGATCGGTTTCTGACCATTGGTTTGCCTTACCGCGTCATCGGCGGCCCACGGTTTTACGAGCGGATGGAGGTCCGCGATGCGATGGCCTATTTCCGGCTCGCGGTATCTCAGGATGACGATCTGGCGTTTGAGCGGATTGTGAACACGCCGAAGCGCGGGCTTGGCGATAAGGCGGTCCAGACGATCCAGCGGACTGCGCGGGCGAATGGGGTGTCTCTAGTGGAAGGGGCGCGGCTCTGTCTGCAGGGGAAGCTGTTGGGCGGGAAGGGACTGAAAGAGCTTGGGATTCTCGTCGATGGTTTGGATCGTTGGCACGCCCAAGTGCGGGCCGAGGCGGATACCCATGTCGAACTGGCCGAGATGATCCTCGATGAGAGCGGTTATACCGGTTTTTGGCAGAACGACAAAACGCCTGAGGCCCCGGGGCGGTTAGAGAACCTCAAAGAACTCGTCAAAGCGCTGGAGAACTTCGAGAACCTGCAGGGCTTCCTCGAACACGTCAGCCTTATCATGGACAACGAAAGCGAGGACGCGGAAAAGAAAGTGTCGATCATGACGCTGCATGCGGCCAAGGGGCTTGAGTTTCCAGCCGTGTTCCTGCCGGGCTGGGAGGATGGGTTGTTTCCGTCACAACGCTCGATGGATGAAAGCGGGCTCAAAGGCCTCGAGGAAGAGCGCCGCTTGGCCTATGTCGGCATCACACGGGCGGAAGAAATTTGCACCGTGTCCTTTGCCGCCAACCGAAGGGTTTATGGCCAATGGCAATCCTCTATGCCGTCGCGTTTTATTGATGAATTGCCAACCGATTATGTGGAGGTGCTGACGCCGCCGGGCCTTTATGGTGGCGGATTTGGTGCGGCAGGGATGGCGGCCAGTGCCAGCCCTTCGGCGCAGGGGATGATGGGATCAACCTTGCATGAGGAGGCGTCCAAGGCCGACGTCTATAACTCGCCGGGTTGGAAACGGCTGCAAGCGCGGAGCCAACAGCGCGGCATGTCGCAGCCCGCTGAAGCGCGGCATATGACGATTGATCTGGATGCGGTCAGCGCCTTTTCCGAGGGGGACCGTGTGTTCCACCAGAAGTTTGGCTATGGCGAGGTGATGGGGATCGAGGGCGACAAGCTCGATATCGAATTTGATAAGGCTGGATCAAAGAAGTTGGTGGCGCGGTTCGTCGTCTCTGCCGCTCAGGCGGATGATATTCCGTTTTAGTCGTCGACAGATTTCATGATCTTTGCAGGATTACCCGCCACGACCATATTCGGTGGCACATCCTTGGTCACGATGGATCCAGCGCCCACAACAGCCCGCGCGCCGATGGTGACACCGGGCATGATGATGGCGCCGGCACCGATCCACGCAAAATTGCCAACCGTGATCGGATGCGCGATATTGACGACTTCAAAGGGTGGAAATTGATCGGGTTTCAGCTTGATCCGATCTTCGGACCGCAGCGGGTGGGTTGCGGTGATGAACTGCACATTTGGGCCGACCGCAACATGATCGCCAAGAGTAATCAGGTTGTCATCCAAGAACGTGGCACCGCGATTGACGAAACACCATTTTCCAAACCGCACATGGCTGCCAAAACTGATTGTGAACGGCGGTAGAACCAAGGACGGATCCTCCATTTTGCCGAACACTTTGGTGAGGCCCTGGATCCAGGCAAAAATATCCGTCTCAGGGATTTCTTCGAGGGCTACTTTGGCAGCAATGCCAGAAATTTGCTTTTCTCTGATTTCGGGATCGCCGCCGTAGTAAGGCAGGCCGGCGAGGAGTTTTTCATATTCGGTCATATAGCCAGCCTATACCGCAGGGCGTTTCCATTCCAGTCGGGCTGGCCAAAACGGCCTTGCGGCTTAACTCAGCCACATGGTCAAACGATACGATCTCCCCGACGCGCAGATCAGTGACATCATCCAGATGGCGCTGTCCGATCACATTCGATTTGAAGACATCCGCCGCGAATATGGTTTGGCGGAAAAGGACGTGAAGGCGCTGATGCGACAGAAATTAAAACCAGGCAGTTACCGGACCTGGCGCAAACGCGTGCGTGATTTTGGCACGCGACGTGAGAGGTATAAGTGAAGAGCCGTAGGGCAGATCGGCCCTTCGGGGAGAGTTTTTTGACCAAGATGAAAGAGCTTAGCCGAGCCAGACAGGTATAAGAGTGAGCACCAACAAACCTGCCATGGTCCAGTTGAACGCACGCAGCAGGGCGGGGCGGGTCAAGAGTCGCTTCACCTGCGTACCGATCGTCGTCCACAACATGATAGATGGGAAATTGGTGCAGGCGAAGACGATGGCGACCAAGAGGGCGGGCCATAAGATGCCCTCGCCTTGCGCGTAGTTGGTGATTGCAAAGATCGCCATATACCACGCCTTTGGATTGACCCATTGGAAGGCCGCAGCTTGTAGGAAGGTGAAAGGTTTACCCTTCGCTTCGCCGTCAGAGGGCGGGGCGGCAGTCGCGATCTTCCATGCCAGGTAAATAAGGTACGCCGTGCTGAGTACACGTAGGATGGTTTGCGCCAAAGGGTAGGTCACAAAGAGCTGACCTAGACCAAGCCCGACCATTGTGACTTGGAACGAATGCCCAATGGAAATGCCAAGCATATGCGGCAATGTCCGCCGAAATCCGAAATTGGCACCTGAGGCCATCAGCATCAGGTTGTTGGGGCCGGGCGTGACGGAGCTGACAAAGGCAAAGCCAACCAGCGCGATGAGGAGTTCATAGGTCATAGCGGTACTTTATGCGGCTTTATGCCGAATGAAATTGTCATTTTGTGTGAGTTTATTGTACTATCGCAATTTATGAGCAAGATAGATAATATTAGCGCTGCAATATTGCGTGAGTTAGAGCGTGATGGCCGGATCAGCAACCTGACCTTGGCGGATAAGGTTGGCCTGTCACCCTCGGCCTGCTTGCGGCGCGTGCAAGACCTCGAAAAACGTGGAATTATCCGCGGCTACCGCGCGCGGTTGGATCCGAGGCAGACAGGTCGGGACTATGTGGTCTATGTCGCCGTTGGTCTGGCCGAACATACGAAAGACGCACAAGAAACCTTTGAGCGCGCAATGCAGCGTGCCGATGAGGTTACCGAATGTCACAACGTGGCCGGGGTCTTCGAATACATGCTGCGGGTCGAGGTGGCGGACCTTCCTGCTTACAAGGCCTTTCACACGGACACGCTGGGCACCGTGCCGCATGTGCGGTCGATCACAAGCTATATGGTGATGGGCTCTCCCAAGGATATGCGTGCATAAATCCTCTTGATCCATGCGCCTCTTTGGTTAATTTTCGCCTTGGGCCAGCGATGGCGTCGCAGCTGCACATGCAGGGCCTATCCCAAAACCTTCCTGAACGCCGGGATCTTGCTTTGCCGCGACGGTGGAGGGGGTCTTTCCATCATCCGCGGTATCGCGACACGATGGAGACTAGGATGAACCGTCCACAATTTCACCGCTTTCACCAAGGCGAAAAATGCCTTCCATTTTCTGATGCCGAATATGAAGCGCGCCTTGCTGGCCTGCGCCAGATCATGGCCGATCAAGGTGTCGATGCCTGCGTCATGACGTCGATGCACAACATCGCCTATTATTCCGGCTTTCTTTATTGCGCCTTCGGTCGCCCCTATGCTCAGGTGGTCACGGCGACGGAAACGGTCACGATCAGCGCAGGCATCGACGCCGCCCAGCCATGGCGGCGCGGCTTTGGTGACAACATCACCTACACGGATTGGGAACGGAACAATTACTGGCGTGCAATTAAAACCGTGACGGGTGAGGGGCGCGTCGTCGGGTTCGAGGGCGATCACCTTTCGATCGTGCAGATGTCGTTGCTGAATGCCTTCCTTGCGCCGAAAGCCACCAAAGACATCGCGCCCACCACCATGCGCCAACGCATGTCGAAATCCGCTGCCGAGATTGATCTGATCCGCGCCGGCGCCAACACGGCGGATGTTGGCGGCTTTGCGATCCGCGATGCCATCAAAGCAGGTGCGCGAGAGATCGACGTCGCAATGGCTGGGCGCGACGCGATGGAGCTGGAAATCGCCCGCCGGTTCCCAGATGCGGAATACCGTGACACATGGGTTTGGTTTCAATCCGGCATCAACACCGATGGCGCGCATAACCCTGTCACCAGCCGTCAACTGGAACGCGGCGATATCCTCAGCCTCAACACTTTCCCGATGATTTCTGGCTACTACACCGCGCTCGAACGGACCCTCTTTGTGGAAACCGTCGACGACGCCAGCTTGAAGGTGTGGGAGGCCAACGTGGCCGCACATGAATACGGGATGAGCCTTCTCAAACCCGGTGCCACATGCGCTGAGGTGACAGAGCAGATCAACGCCTTCTTTGCTGAACGCGACCTGCTGCAATACCGCACTTTCGGCTATGGCCACAGCTTTGGCGTGCTGTCGCATTATTACGGGCGCGAGGCTGGTTTGGAGCTGCGCGAAGACATTGATACCGTTCTTGAACCTGGCATGGTGATTTCGATGGAACCGATGCTGACCATCCCTGAGGGCCAGCCCGGCGCGGGTGGGTATCGCGAACATGACATCTTGATCATCACTGAAGTTGGGAATGAGAACTTCACCGGGTTCCCGTATGGGCCAGAGCATAACGTATTGGGGTAATTGCAAAACCTTGCGGACCGCAGCGTTTTTTTGCGCTGCGGTCTCAGGTTTTTGCTTGATCGTCGCGGGCTATCCAATCCACGGTCGGCCAAGTCCAGAATGGGAGAACACTTTTGGAACCAACTGACTTGGCCGAAAAGCTGCGCCAATGGCGTCGCCATCTGCACGCACACCCCGAATTTGGATTTGAAGAACAGCAAACGGCAGCTTTCGTTGTCGAACGCCTCAAGGAATTTGGGATTGAGGATATTCAAACCGGCATCGGAGGCACGGGTGTCGTCGCGACATTGAAACGTGGTCACGGTGGTCGGACGGTTGCACTAAGGGCCGACATGGATTGCCTCAAAGTCCACGAAACCACGAATCTGCTCTATGCCTCAAAAACATCCGGCTTGATGCACGCCTGCGGCCACGATGGGCACACCGTTGCGCTGTTAGGCGCAGCTGCACTTTTGGCCGCGACAGAAGACTTCGGCGGGACCGTTCGGTTCATTTTCCAACCCGCAGAAGAATGGGGGCAGGGAATGAAAGCCATGATCCGTGATGGTCTTGGCACTGATTTGAGCTTTGATGAAATCTACGGACTTCATAACAAACCCGGGCTTCCTGTTGGATTGTTCGAAACCAAAGTGGGGCCCTATATGGGGGCCGAGGACGGGTTTCGCATTGTTGTAAACGGGCGCGGCGGCCACGCGTCTCGACCGCAAGACTCACACGATGCCATCGTTTGCGCCTGTTCCATTGTGGGTGAGTTGCAAACAATCGTTTCGCGCGCCATCGATCCTGCCGACCTTGCGGTCGTATCCGTGACATCGATTGAGGGTGACAACGTCAAAAACGCCATCGCAAGCGAAGCGGCGATTGAGGGCGATTGCCGCCATTTCGACGATCAGGTCAGTCAGAGCATCGAAGCCACGATGCGCCGGATTGCAAAAGGGATTGCTGGGGCGCACGGCTGTACCGCCCAGGTCACCTATGACCGCGTGTTTATCCCTCTTGTGAATGACGCCGATGCAGTGGCCCACGGACTGAAAGCAGCAGAGCAAGTGTATGGGGCGGAAAATACCAGCGCCGAAGCGCCCCGAATGGGCGCATCAGAAGACTTCGCCCAAGCGCTTAGCCTCGCGCCGGGTGCATTCTTCAACTTCGGCAATGGCGACAGTGCGGCCCTTCACAATCCGGAATATGACTTTAACGATGAAGCGCTGATGCCAGCGGCACGCTGGTATGCGCAACTGGTGAAGAACCGCCTGCCAAAAGCCGACGCATAGACCATACCAAAAACAAAAAAACGGCGATGCGCGGGAGGAGTTGCGCATCGCCGTTTCTTTTTCGGATGGCCCCTCAGGGAGGAGGAAGAAGGACCATCTTGGTGCAAAACGATCAACCCGGGAAGAGGTGGGTCTCTCATTTTGACAGGACGCCTCAGGGAGGAGGAAGAGGCGTCATGTTCATTACAGACCAGCGGCGGTCAAAAGGGAGGCATATCGCGCCGCCGGTCTGTCATGTCGCGCGTCACATCGGGAGGAGGTGATGTGTTGCGCTGTCAGAGGCCCATTTGGAAAGGGAGGAGATCGGACCTCTGTCGAAACTTATTTGCCGTAAGCGGCTTCCAAAGCGATTTGCTTGATCATGGAACGGTGAAGGCCCAAGTCAGCCAATTCGCGGTTGGACAGTGCGGAAAGTTCAGACACTGTTGTGTTGTATGTTTTGCGCTGCGCAGAAGCTTCAGCCATGCGTGCGCGGAATTCGTTGAACCGCTGACCCAAAGTCACGGATGTGGCGCGTGTTGTTGATACGTAAGCCATTGTATGTACTCTTTTCTCTCGTCGTCGTCTTTTCGTATGTCAGGGCGCCTTGTGCCCTTGCCAATCAGAAATAGGCTTTTGCTGCGCGTGCACAATGGAAGTTTCTGCAATGCGGCTATGCGCTTTTTGCATGGGGTTTGACACGCATCCTTTACAATGGCGCGTATCGGTATAGCTGGCGCGTATGGGCTTGTGGTTTCCGCGCAAAACTGGAACATCTGCGCCCAGTTTTTATGCGGCTTAGGAACAACGCACATGTCTCTCTCACGCGACGCGGTATTGGCGGTTTTGTCCAAAATCACACTTCCGAACGGTAAGTCTTTGGTGGAGGTCGACTATGTCCGTGCGCTGAGCATTGAAGGCAGTACGGTCAAATTCGTAATCGAAGCGCCGGATGCAGCTGTGGCGGCGCAGTTGTCGGCAGTGCGGGATGCGGCCGAGGCTGCGGTTAAGGCAATAGACGGGGTGGAAACCGTTTCGGTCGTTTTGACGGCCCATGGCGGCGCTCCGAAGCCTGCTGAGCCGCCGTCGCTGAAGGTCGGGCGCCATCCAACGCCGCAGGCAGGTCTAGCACCTGTCGCCGGTGTGGACCGTATCCTTGCGATCGGGTCTGGCAAAGGTGGTGTCGGTAAATCGACGGTATCCTCAAATCTCGCCGTCGCTCTGGCGAAGCAGGGCAGGCGTGTTGGTCTGCTTGACGCTGACATCTATGGCCCAAGTCAGCCCCGCATGATGGGAGTCAGTAAGCGCCCAGGCAGCCCTGACGGGAAAACAATCATTCCGCTGCAAGCCCACGGCGTCACGATGATGTCGATTGGCTTGATGGTAGACCCTGCCAAAGCTGTCGTCTGGCGGGGGCCAATGCTGATGGGTGCGCTGCAGCAGATGTTAGGTCAGGTCGAATGGGGCAAGCTCGACGTTCTGATCGTTGATTTGCCACCTGGCACCGGCGACGTCCAACTGACGCTGTGCCAAAAGACCCAACTGACCGGCGCTGTCGTTGTCAGTACGCCGCAAGACGTGGCTTTGCTCGATGCGCGCAAAGCACTCGATATGTTCTCGTCACTGCGCACACCTGTTCTTGGGCTGATCGAGAACATGTCCACATTCCACTGCCCAAAATGCGGCCATGAATCTCACATCTTTGGCCATGGCGGAGTGGCGGCAGAGGCGGACAAGATCGGCGTTCCTTTCTTGGGTGCTTTGCCGATTGATCTCGATACGCGCCTCGCAGGCGACGGCGGCACACCAATTGCCGCAGGCGAGGGCCCAATGGCTGACGCTTACGCCCAACTGGCGAAGCGCTTCATCGACGGTGGAATGGCTTAGTCCACAACCGGAGCAATGGCGGACAAATCTTGAGTGCTGTCTCTGGTGACTTCAATCTGTAGCGGTGCTGCATTGCTTTCCAAAGCGCTGGACGGTTCGCCGCCTCTTTCAACAACCAAACTTGGGTTGTCCTCGGCGTAGCGCTTCATGCTTTCGAGAATATCGCTATAGGCGCGGCTGGTGTCATTGACAAACACCATCACGGCAAATGCACCAATTGCCAAAGTCACTAACCAAACAACACGCACACGACTAACCTTCACACGCTTTACACCTTCGTGGTGGCGCATGGGGGCAATTGTGTCAATTCCTTGATGGCACAACAACGGTCTGTTTCCAATCCAAGAACACTTTATGTATCGATTGGGAAAATATGGAATCAATCCTGAATCGATCTCAAAGCATCTGCAATTTAGATAGGTAGTAGCTGTTATGGAAGCAAATTTCCCGTATATTCGACACCATATCGCAGATTTTTTGGGATTTTTTGGAAAAACCGAGAATGCCTAATTTTTACTATATATAGCCCTATCATTAGTAAAATTCGCTACATATACGCAAATTATCATGCCGCGCAAGTGATCGGATCCCTCATCTAGCCATTAAGTTCCATGAAATCCCAAAAAAACTGTTGATTGGTGGCATTTCCCGTGGCACAAAACTCTCACGGTAACAACGGGCACATAACAATAGGGGCGCAAAGAACCCCAACCGGCAAAAGTCAGGTTTCATACAGGCTCCCGAATTTACCGCACAAAAGGATCCGGCGCGCGAGCGAGCAGACATCCCCCCAGGTGGCGCGCGCAGCTGGACTTTCGCCCTAACGGGCTGGAGCGGCGGATTGAACAGTGGCAGCAGTTCAATCCGCCTTTTCCGTTAAAGGGCCCTGTTTTTGGGTCGAGGATAGGAAAGGGTAACGTGACTTTAGGGTTCACAGGCGAATACACCCAAAAGGTGGACGGCAAGGGACGTATGAGCGTGCCTGCCGATTTTCGTCGTGTGCTCGAAGCCGGCGACCCAGAGTGGACAACAGGCCTGCAGGCCGGTCTTTACCTTCTTTACGGCGACCATCTGAAAGAAACTCTTCACGCCTACACCGTTGAAGAATTCCGCAAGACCATGGCCGACATCAACGCCATGCCTAAGGGCGATCCCAACAAGCGCGCCTTGTCACACCTGATCATCGGTCAATCCATGCGTCTCGACGTCGATAAAGACGGCCGCGTAGTGATGCCTCTGAAACAACGCGAAAAGCTGGGCATCAAAGACGGCGAACTCTTCTTCCGCGGCATGGGTGACCATTTCGAGGTGTGGAAGGCCGAAACCTTCCACGCCACCATCGGCGCCAGCTTGCAAGACTGGCTCTCTGATAAGCCGGACGATTTCGATCCGCTCAGCTTGCTTGGGACCTAGAGGATACGATGTCAGCTGCCCCCGACGCCTCCTCTGACCCTCATATCCCTGTTCTTATCGGGCCGCTGATCAAGGCGGTCCAACCTGTTTCTGGGGTCTGGCTTGACGGCACCTTTGGCAATGGCGGTTATACCCGCGAATTGCTCGCCGCCGGTGCGGCCAAGGTGATCGGTGTAGACCGTGACCCGATGGTTTTTGACATGGCGAAGGATTGGGTTGCGGATTACAGCGACCAGATCGAACTGGTCGAAGGTACATTCTCCAAGCTCGACGAATACGCTTCTGACCTCGACGGCATCGTCCTCGATCTTGGCGTGTCATCCATGCAGCTGGACATTGCCGAACGCGGATTTTCCTTCATGCGCGACGGGCCGTTAGACATGCGTATGTCGCAATCCGGCCCCTCCGCCGCCGATCTCGTCAATGACAGCGACGAAAGCGAACTGGCTGATATCATTTACCTATATGGCGAAGAACGCGCCTCCCGCCGTATCGCGAAATCCATCGTGGGCAACCGTCCGATCACAACAACGCTGGGACTCGCAAAGATCGTCGAAGGTTGCCTCCCGCGCGCCAAACCGAACCAATCGCACCCCGCGACGCGCACTTTCCAAGCGCTGCGCATTGCAGTGAACAACGAATATCGCGAGCTTTACGAGGCGATGATGGCCGCCGAACGCGCCCTCAAACCCGGCGGTCAATTGGCCATCGTGACCTTCCACTCGGTCGAAGACCGTATGGTCAAACGCTTTTTCCAAAAGCGCAGTGGCAGCATGGCCAACGCCAATCGCTACGCGCCGGAAACCCAACAAGACGAAGCCGCATGGACCCTTGCCAGCCGCAAGGCCATTTCAGCGGACGACACAGAATTACAAATGAACCCGCGCAGCCGGTCGGCTAAGCTGCGGGTCGCAAGGCGGACGTCGGCAGCAGCGGGAACAGTTGCGCCGAAAGACATCGGAATGCCGGTGCAAAAAAAGGGCAGGTAAATGCGGGGTGTTCTTTACGTATTCGCGGCTTTGGCGGTCATTGGCCTGGGGTTTTGGGCCTACCAGGAAAACTACAAAACGCAGCAAGCGATCAAAGACACGCGGCTGCTTCACGCCAAGATCGGAGCCGCGCATGAGCGGATCAATGTGTTGCAGGCAGAATGGGCTTATCTGAACCGCCCGGACCGTCTGCGCGACTTGGCAGAGTTGAATTTTGATCGCCTCGGCCTTCTGCCGCTGATGCCCGATGCCTTTGGCGATGTGAAAGACATCATCGAACCACTGCCGGAAATCCTACCGATCACCAACCCGATTGACGTCAATTCCATCGGCCCCTCCACTGAGGAGGATCCGCTATGATCCGCACGCCGCTCCGCCCGCTTGCCCGCGTGCTCGAAGCGCGCGACAACGGCGATGACCCAGCCCTCATTGAGGCCGAAAACAAACGCCTCCGCCACGAGGCCATGCGCGACAAGGCGAGGTTGCGCGCCGAAGGGCGATTGCTGGTTTTGGGCGCGATGTTCTTTTGTGCTTTTATGACAATCGGTATTCGGATGGGGGCCTTGGCCTCATCTGAGCCGGAAGAGCCGCGCGCAGCCGTGGCAGGTAACCCAATTATCGGTCAACGATCTGATATTGTTGACAGAAATGGCCGCATCCTCGCAACAAATCTGGAAACGCATTCCCTCTACGCGCACCCGCAAGATATGGTCGACCCAGAATATGCCGCCGCCGAACTTGCACATATCTTTCCTGATCTCGATGAAGAGAAGCTTCTCGCGAATTTTACTGGCGACCGCAAATTCCTGTGGATTCGCAAGCAAATCAGTCCCGAACAACTGCAAGCGGTGCATGACATCGGCAGCCCTGGCTTGCTCTTTGGTCCGCGCGAAATGCGCCTTTATCCCAACGGTCCGATAGCGGCCCACATCCTCGGCGGCGCAAGCTACGGCCGTGAAGGTGTCGCCAGCGCCGAAGTAATCGGCGTTGCAGGTGTCGAACGCTTCTTCGACGCGTACTTGCGGGATCCCGCGAACGAAGGTGCGCCGCTTGAACTCTCCATCGACCTGACGGTTCAGGCCGCATCCGAACAGGTGCTGGCAGGTGGCATGTCGATCATGAACGCAAAGGGGGCCACCTCTGTTCTGATGAATATCGACACTGGTGAAATCATCTCCATGGTGTCGCTCCCTGATTTTGACCCAAACAACCGCCCGCCGGTTCTGACAACAGGCGATCAATCCGACAGCCCGCTCTTCAACCGCGCGGTGCAGGGCGTCTATGAGCTTGGGTCCGTCTTCAAGATATTCACCATTGCACAGGCGATGGACCTCAACCTCGTCAATCCTGAAACCATGATCGACACGACCGGTCCGCTTACTTGGGGTCGGTTCAAGATCCGTGACTTCCGCAATTATGGGCCAGAGCTGACAACGACGGAAATAATCGTGAAATCCTCAAACGTCGGCACGGCCCGCATCGCCAATATGATCGGCGCAGAACGTCAGCGAGAGTTCCTCGATAGCCTTGGCTTCTTGGAGCCGACCACGGTTGAGATGGTCGAAGCGCCAACAGGCAAGCCGCTTTTGCCGCGCAACTGGTCAGAAATCTCAACGATGACAATCTCTTATGGCCATGGCCTGTCATCTTCACCGCTCCACCTCGCCGCTGGCTATGCCTCGCTTCTGAACGGGGGCACGCGGGTGCAGCCAACCCTCCTGCGTCAGGAGACCGCGCAAACTGGTGATCGCGTTGTGCGCGAGGCTGTCAGCACGCGGTCGCGCGATATGCTGCGGCAAGTGGTCGAACGGGGCACGGCCTCCTTTGGAGAGGTTGCGGGCTACGATATTGGTGGCAAAACTGGCACCGCCGATAAGCCGCGTGAACGCGGTGGTGGCTATTACGACGATAAGGTCATCGCGACTTTCGCCAGCGTCTTCCCCGCCGATGATCCGCAATATGTGCTGATAGTTACTTTGGACGAACCTGTCGAATCTTCGGGCGACGAACCCCGCCGCACCGCAGGTTGGACAGCCGTCCCCGTCGCCGCAGAAATGATCCGTCGCGTCGCACCGCTTCTTGGGATGCGGCCAGAAGTTGAAACTCTTGAGCCCATCGGTGTAACACTGACCTCAAACTAAAACCTCACGGATAAGAGGGCGGGCATGGCGAAATCATCCTCACTGGCGGCACTGGGTCTGACGGCCCAAGGCGGGCGCGAGGCAACCATCACCGATATTACAGTCGATAGCCGAGACGTCGGACAGGGTACGCTTTTTGCCGCTCTTCCGGGGTCGAGCGTGCACGGTGCCAGTTTCATTGGAAAGGCGCTGGCCGCTGGTGCAAGCGCAATTCTGACGGATGCCGAAGGGGCGGAGATTGCAGCCGAAGATCTCGTCGCATCTGACGCAGCGCTGATCGTCGCGCAAGACCCGCGCCAAACCCTCGCGCAAACGGCCTCGCTTTGGTTCGGCGCGCATCCGGCAACGGTTGTCGCGGTCACCGGCACCAATGGCAAAACCTCCGTCTCCACCTTCACCCGCCAGATTTGGGAGGCGTTGGGCATCGCAGGCGTCAACCTCGGCACCACTGGCGTCGAAGGAGCATGGTCTCACCCTTTGCGCCACACAACCCCTGAACCGATCACGCTGCACCGCGTTATGGCCGAAGCCTCCGCCAACGCCATCACCCATGTCGCGATGGAAGCATCAAGCCACGGCCTCGATCAGCGCCGCTTGGATGGCGTGCATCTGACCGCTGCTGGGTTCACCAATTTCACGCAAGACCACCTCGACTACCACGAAACTTTTGAGGCGTATTTCGACGCCAAAATGGGCCTTTTCACACGCGTCCTGTCACCCGAAGGCGTGGCCGTCGTGAACCTTGACGATCCAAAGGGAAAAGAGGTCGCCAAGATCTGCGAAGAGCGCGGGCAAGAGGTCATTGGCGTTGGCGCGTCCGAAGGCGCACGCCTGCGCCTTTCCGCGCGTCGGTTTGATGCAACAGGCCAAGACCTGCGCTTTACGTGGCAGGGTAAACCGTTCCAGACGCGCCTTGATCTCATGGGTGGGTTCCAGGCCGATAATGTCTTGCTGGCAGCGGGCCTCGTCATCGCAGCCGGGGCCGCACCGTCGGACGTGTTTGAAACACTGGACACATTAACAACAGTGCGTGGACGCATGGAACTTGCGGCAACCCGCGACAACGGCGCTGCGGTCTTCGTCGATTACGCCCACACGCCGGACGCTGTTTCGACCGCCCTTCAGGCGATGCGCCCGCATGTGATGGGTAAGATCGTCGTCATCGTTGGCGCTGGTGGGGATCGAGACACCACCAAACGCCCGCTGATGGGTACCGCTGCCGCTGAACACGCGGATGTGGTCATCATCACTGATGACAACCCCCGTTCCGAAGACCCTGCTGCCATTCGCGCGGCTGTCATGGCCGGTGCTGTGCAAGCGGGCGAGGCCGATCAGATTATCGAAGTCGGCGACCGCGCTGAAGCCATCTTGCGCGGGATCGATATGCTCGAGGTGGGGGATGCTCTGTTGATTGCGGGTAAAGGTCACGAAAGCGGTCAGATCGTCGGCGATAGCGTGCTGCCTTTTGATGACGTGGAACAAGCCTCCGTTGCCGTCGCCGCGCTGGAGGGTCGGATATGACGCTTTGGACCGCGACTGACGCCGCCAAAGCCACAGGCGGGCAGGCGACAACCGACTGGGAAGCCAACGGTGTCTCCATTGATACCCGCACGATCCAAAAGGGCGATCTCTTTGTTGCGTTGAAAGACATCCGCGATGGCCATGACTTCGTCGCCCAAGCCCTCGAAAAAGGGGCCGCCGCCGCTTTGGTCACGCACCGCCCAGAAGGCGTTGCGGAAGATGCGCCGCTCCTTATCGTTCCCGACGTGTTGAAAGCGCTCGAAGCGCTCGGCACCGCCGCACGAGCACGTACAAATGCGAAAGTCATTGGTATCACCGGTTCCGTCGGCAAAACCTCCACCAAGGAAATGCTGCGAGAGGTTCTGGGGCCCCAAGGCAAAACCCACGCCGCCGAAGCCTCATATAACAACCATTGGGGCGTCCCGCTGACGCTCGCGCGGATGCCGCGGGGTACGGAGTTTTCCATCATCGAAATCGGCATGAGCAACCCCGGCGAAATCGCCCCGCTTTCAAAACTGGCCCAGCCGCATGTTGCGATGATCACCACCGTCGCGGCCGCGCACCTTGAAGCCTTTGAAAGCATCGAAGGGATTGCCCACGAAAAGGCGGCGATCATGGAGGGGTTGCTCAGCGGTGGCACCGCGATCCTCAACGCTGACATCGAGACAACGGCCATCTTGAAAGCAAAGGCCAAAGACATCGGCGCAACGCCCATCCTATTCGGGACCAAAAACGCGGATTGGCAGATCACCGATGTCCGCCTCTCCACCGACCGAACAATCATCAGCGCAACCCATGGCGATGCAGATTACCTGTTCAAGCTCTCCGTCGCCGGTCGCCACTTTGCCTCAAACGCCGTTGGCGTTCTGGCATCTGTCGAAGCACTTGGCGCGGACCCCACGCAAGCGGCTCTCGACATCGCAAACTGGGTGCCTCCGGCAGGCAGGGGCACGCGAGAGATCGTCACCCTTGACCCCGCAAGAACCGACGAAACGCTCGACTTGATTGATGACGCCTTCAATGCAAACCCAACCTCGATGACGGCGGCCCTCGAAATCCTCGCAGCGGCCACACCGATCGATAACGTCGGACGCATCATCAAAGGCCGTCGCATCGCAATCCTTGGCGATATGTTGGAACTGGGCGGCGATGAGATGGTCATGCACCGCGATCTCTCACAAGATACTAACCTTCAAACTGCCGACCTGATCCACTGCGCTGGGCCGCGCATGAAACACCTCTACAACGTCCTGCCAGAAGAAAAACGCGGCCTCTGGGCGGAACAAGCGCAAGAGCTGGCAAGCCAGCCTGCGGCGCTGGTTGATGCGGGTGACGTTGTGTTGGTGAAGGGATCTAAGGGCAGCAAAGTCAGCTTGGTCGTTGACGCCATCCGCAAACTGGGGCATCGCTAGTTCCCAATAAAAACAAGAGGGCGAGCAAATGCTATATTGGCTGACAGAGCTGTCGGACGGCGGGGATTTCTTTAACCTCTTCCGCTATATCACATTCCGTTCTGGTGGAGCCTTCTTCACAGCGCTGCTTTTTGGCTTCTTCTTTGGCCCGCCTTTGATCAACGTCTTGCGCCGCAAGCAGGGCAAAGGTCAGCCCATCCGCGAAGACGGACCAGAGGGTCATCTCGCAAAAGCTGGAACACCGACGATGGGCGGCTTGCTTATTGTAGGCGCTCTTTTGACCTCAACGCTGCTCTGGGCGCGCTGGGACAATGGCTATGTCTGGATGGTGCTTTTTGTCACGATGTCCTTTGCCTTGATCGGCTTTGCAGACGACTACGCTAAGGTTTCAAAGCAGAATACCGCAGGCGTTCCCGGGCGCATTCGGATCGCCTTGGGTTTGCTGATCGCTGGGATTGCCGGATATTGGGCCGCGCAACTGCATCCTGTTGACCTGTCCAACCAACTTGCCGTGCCGGTCTTCAAAGACGTTCTGATCAACCTTGGTATCTTCTTCATCCCCTTCGCTATGATTGTGATCGTCGGGGCGGCGAATGCTGTGAACCTGACAGACGGCCTCGACGGCCTCGCGATTATGCCGGTTATGATCGCAAGCGCGGCCTTGGGCATCATTGCGTATTTCGTGGGGCGTGTGGATTTCACCGCCTCTCTCGGCCTTCACTACGTCCCCGGCACGGGTGAGATGCTGGTTATCGTTGCAGGCCTGATCGGCGGTGGCCTTGGCTTTCTGTGGTACAACGCGCCCCCCGCTGCGGTCTTTATGGGAGATACCGGATCGCTCGCATTAGGAGGCGCGCTGGGCGCCATCGCCGTTGCCTCCAAGCACGAGATCGTTCTGGCGATCGTTGGAGGTTTGTTCGTCGTCGAAGCACTGTCCGTCATCATCCAAGTCTTCTATTTCAAAGCCACTGGAAAGCGCGTGTTCCTGATGGCGCCGATCCATCACCACTATGAAAAGAAGGGCTGGGCAGAACCACAAATCGTCATCCGGTTCTGGATCATCTCCCTGATCTTGGCGATGATAGGCTTAGCGACCCTGAAAGTCCGCTAAGCGGGCTTGGACCGAACATGGGCGGCACAAACCCAAAGCTAGAGCGGAAGGCAACGCAGGTCGCAAGACGCTGGGGATTGACGCTTGAGCAGCAACTTGTAGCCGAGAAAAATCGGGTCGCCTACAAAGTGGCGTCGCCTTGGGGACCCGCCGCGTTCAAGGTTTACCGCGACCTCAATGCTGCAGGTGAACGCTCTGCTGCCGGTTTCTACCAAAGACTGCCCAATGGCCTTGGTCCGACGCTTTTCAAAACGAGCCCTTTGAGCCGTGCCATCTTGGTTGAATGGTTGGAAGGTCCGAGCTTGGGGGATATGCGCAAGGCTGGTCAGGAAGACGAGGCCAACGTCTATTTGGCTCAAGTTACAAGAGCGCTCTACCATGCAAACCTAACAATTCCTTTTCGTTACCTGCGGCTGTCCAAGATTTTGGAGCAAAAGCTCAAGGTCACGTCCTCGGAAACCATCACAGATGAATTTGCAACAGCGCTTGATCAGGTCGCGAACCTGCTCAATGAGCTGAACAACACCACGCAGACAGAGCAGGTCATTCACGGCGATCTGCATTACGAAAATGTCATCCTGACGCCGGATGGTCCAAAGCTCTTCGATCCCAAAGTGTATCGCGCCGATCCAGCAGCGGAGCTTAGCAAAGCTTTATTAGCCGGTCACGATGACATGCAGATCGAAGAGTTCTCAGATCGCATCGCAAAACGGGCAGCTGCCTTGGTCCCTGCGACGGACAGTCAGCCAAAGCGTTTGATCGGGTGGAGCACGGTGCTGTACGCGACCCGCCTGTTTAAAGCGAGGAACATCGGCCATGCAGATCAAATAGAGTTTGAGAAACTGGATACCCTTTTGAAACTTTCGGCGGCAAGATAGGCAGCGGGATCGGCGATTGAGGCAGACAATAGGATGCAAACAATTGCCGTTCCGCTAACAGACCGTCCGCGGCCTTTACTTCTGCCATTGTCATACGCCCGTATGCACGGGCTGTGTACGCCCTGTGTACAGCTGGTGTACCAGCGAAATAAGGAAAACAAGGCTATTAACCCTTGTTAACGCGCCCTTGCGCTGGGTTGCGTTCCCCGCCACTTTGGCGCGGAGGGAGAAGGGCATGATTCCAGTTCAAGGCTACACCGGAAAAACCGTCGCCGTGCTTGGCCTTGGCCGCTCTGGCCGCGCTGCTGCTGCGGCCTTGGAGGCGGGCGGTGCGCGGGCTGTGTGCTGGGATGACAGCAGCGCTGCCCAACAGGCCGCCGAGGACGATGGGTTAGAGCTGCGCGACCTTAGAAAGGACGGTGCGTTTGACGACGTAGCGGCGCTGATCGTTTCCCCCGGTATCCCGCATCTCTATCCTAAGCCGAACGCCGTTATCGCAGCCGCTTGGGACGCAGGCGTTCCGGTGGACAATGACATCGGCTTGTTCTTTCGGTCCTACGCAACAAGCGATTGGGATGATTTTGACACCACGCCCAAGGTGATCGCCGTCACCGGTTCAAACGGCAAATCCACGACCTCAGCCTTGATCCATCACATCCTCGTCGAAAACGGCCGTCCAGCTCAATTGGCGGGCAACATCGGACGTGGTGTTCTGGACCTTGAACCGGCACATGATGGAGAGGTGGTGGTGTTGGAGCTGTCCTCCTACCAAACCGACCTCGCGCGGGCGTTGACACCCGACATCGCTGTTTTCACCAACCTCAGCCCTGATCATCTGGATCGCCATGCTGGTCTTGGTGGATATTTCGCAGCGAAACGCAGGCTCTTTGCTGAAGGCGGGCCGGATCGCGCGGTGATCGGTGTGGATGAGGACGAGGGCCGCTATATCGCCAACCAACTCGCTGAGGCGGGCGACGACCGTGTTTTGCGAATTTCGGTGGAGCGGAAACTCGGCGGCGACGGCTGGAACGTTTTCGCGAAGAAAGGGTTTCTGGCAGAGACCCGCAAAGGCCGGCAGGTTGCCTCGATTGATCTGCGCGATATTGCAGGACTTCCGGGCGCGCATAATCATCAAAATGCCTGCGCGGCCTATGCGGCGTGTCGGACTTTGGGGCTTGGACCCAAAGGGATCGAGGCCGCCATGCGCAGCTACCCCGGTCTGCCGCATCGGTCTCAGATCGTGGCAGAGCGGGACGGTGTAACGTTCGTGAATGACAGCAAAGCTACCAACGTCGACAGTGCAGCGAAGGCCTTGCAAGCGTTCAAGAAAATCCGTTGGATTTGTGGCGGTTTGCAGAAAGAAGGCGGGCTGGATGCGCTGTTGGCACATGTTGGGGCCGTGCAGAAAGCCTATGTCATTGGCCGCGAGGCAGATGATTTCGCGCGTCAATTGACCGGTGTGGAGACGCAAGTATGTGGCTCCATGCAGGTCGCGGTGGGTGCCGCTATGGCGGATGCGGATGCGGGTGACGTGGTTCTTTTGGCGCCCGCGGCGGCGTCCTTTGACCAATACGACAGCTTTGAAAAACGCGGCGATGATTTTGCGCGTTTGGTGCAAGAGGCGTTGCGTTAAGCTTTTGGCAAGCCGACCCTCCGGGGGGAGTTTTTTGGCCAAGATGAAAGAGCTTAGAGTTTTGCTTTGATGGCTTGGCCCGCAACCCAGCCGGAGGACCATGCCCATTGGAAATTGTAGCCGCCGAGCCAACCGGTGACATCGACCGCTTCGCCAATGAAATAGAGGCCTGGGACGGATTTGGCTTCCATGGTTTTGGAGTTGAGGTCGTTTGTGTCAACGCCGCCTAATGTGACCTCGGCAGTGCGATATCCTTCGGAGCCAGAGGGGGTCAGAGTCCAGTGATGAAGGTTTAGCGCGAGGTCTGACAGTCGCGCATCGGACCAGTCGGCGAGGTTGCCGTTGAGCGTCCAAGCCTCTGCCAAGTAGTTGGCGAGCCGTTGCGGAATGACTTGAGCGAGTACGGTTGAAATGTCTTTGCGGCCTTCCGTGGTTTTGTGCGATTTCAAGTAGTCAAAAAGGTCGGTTTCAGGTGCGCAGTTGATCTGAATGGTGTCCCCTTCGTGCCAATAGCTTGAGGCCTGCAAAATTGCAGGGCCAGATAGGCCGCGGTGGGTGAATAGGGTGGCTTCTTCGAATGTGGTGGCTCCGGCGCTGACCGTGCTGGTTAGTGCTGTTCCAGCCAAGGGTTTGAAACGATCATCCGTGAAAGTCAGCGGTACAAGACCGGGGCGGGGGGTGATGATGTTGAGGCCGAATTGCTCGGCAATGCGATAGGCTAGGCCGGTGGCGCCCATCTTTGGGATGGATTTGCCACCCGTCGCGACGATTAGATTGTTGGCGCAGAGGGTGATCGGCTCGCCGTCTTTGGTCACGGTAACCTCGAACTCATCTGTTTTGCCGATGTCGGTGATTTCGGTCTTGAGCCAGAGCGTCGCACCCGCCTTGGTCATCTCGTCTTGGAGCAGGGCGATGATGTCTTTGGCGGTGGTATCGCAAAAGAGTTGCCCGAGCGTTTTCTCGTGATACGGGATGCCGTGCTGCACCACCAGATCGATGAAATCCCACTGCGTGTAGCGGCTCAGCGCGGATTTGGCGAAATGCGCGTTTTGGGAGAGAAAGTTTTCTGGCCCCGCGTAGAGGTTGGTGAAATTACAACGCCCGCCGCCGGAGATGCGGATTTTTTCGCCGGGTGCTTTGGCGTGATCGATCACAAGCGTGTTCGGGCCTGCGTGGGCTGCAGCCATCATACCGGCGGCCCCTGCGCCAAGGATGAGCGTGTTGACGAACATGAGGCTTTCCTTGGCTTGGTTCGGTCTGCTTGGCAAGCGCCGGATGCCTCCGGCGGAGGTATTTTTCGCTCAAAAGATATGGGGTATGGGGCCAGATTTTAAGTAGAATTCTGAGGCCGTTGCGGGTATAATTGGGGGATAGACCTCGGAAAACCGAGGCGTTGAGGCAGATTTGGCGGTGGCTCCATGACGGAAATGGTCTATGGGACGGTCCCTGTGGTATCGGTTGATCCGATTATTCCACGGTGGTGGCGGACAGTTGATAAATGGACATTGACCTGTGTGTTCGTCCTTTTTGGGATCGGATTGCTGCTGGGATTGGCGTCTTCACCACCATTGGCGAGCAAGAACGGTCTTGAGCCTTTTCACTATGTGATGCGGCAGGGGTTCTTTGGAGGGCTTGCGCTGGCGACCATGCTGGTGGTGTCGATGATGTCGCCGCAGCTTGTGCGGCGTTTGGCTGTGATTGGTTTTGTCTGTGCTTTCGTGGCCGTAGCGCTGTTGCCTATTTTTGGGACGGACTTTGGTAAGGGGGCGACGCGATGGTATTCGCTTGGGTTCGCCTCTCTGCAGCCATCAGAGTTTTTGAAGCCGGGGTTCGTGGTCGTGACGGCGTGGCTTTTGGCGGCCAGTCAGGATATTGGCGGGCCTCCGGGGAAGACCTACTCCTTCGTTTTGACGGTGATGATCTGCGCGATGCTGGCGCTTCAACCTGACTTTGGGCAGGCGTGTTTGATCCTGTTTGCATGGGGCGTGATGTACTTTGTTGGCGGAGCACCAATGCTTTTGCTGATTGGCATCGCCGGTCTTGTCGTGATGGCGGGGAGCTTTGCTTATTCGAATTCGGAACATTTTGCGCGTAGGATTGATGGGTTCCTGTCGCCTGATGTCGATCCGACCACTCAGCTTGGCTATGCGACAACTGCCATCCGTGAGGGTGGTTTGTTTGGTGTTGGCGTAGGTGAGGGGCAGGTGAAATGGTCGCTGCCTGATGCGCATACCGATTTCATCATCGCTGTCGCGGCAGAGGAATACGGGTTGATCTGCGTTCTGGCGATCCTCGCGCTTTACACGACAATTGTGGTGCGCAGCTTGATGCGGCTGATGAAAGAGCGTGATCCGTTCATTCGATTGGCAGGCACGGGGTTGGCTTGTGCCTTTGGGGTCCAAGCGATGATCAACATGGGTGTTGCGGTGCGCTTGCTGCCTGCAAAGGGCATGACCTTGCCGTTTGTGTCTTACGGTGGGTCTTCGTTGATCGCAGGCGGGATCGCGGTTGGCATGTTGCTTGCCTTCACGCGCACGCGGCCGCAGGGTGAGATGGAAGATGTTCTGATGCGGCGTATCGGGCGATGAGCGGGCCGTTGTTGGTCATCGCTGCTGGAGGCACCGGTGGGCATATGTTTCCCGCGCAAGCCTTGGCAGAGGCGATGTTGGCCATGGGCTGGCGCGTCAGGCTCAGCACTGATGCGCGGGGCGCGCGCTATACCGGTGGCTTTCCCGATGCGGTTGAGGTGCAGGTGGTTGGCTCTGCCACCTTTGCGCGGGGCGGGATTTTGCAGAAGATCGCCGTGCCGTTTCGTATCTTGGGCGGATCGCTCGCGGCCATCTTGCGGATGCGGCGCGAACAGCCAGCAGTCGTTGTTGGCTTTGGCGGCTATCCCGCGATCCCTGCGATGGTCGCGGCGTGGGTTCTGCGTAAACCACGGATGATCCATGAACAAAACGGCGTTCTCGGGCGGGTCAATCAGATCTTTGCTACGCGGGTGGATAAGGTCGCCTGCGGGACTTGGCCAACCGAATTGCCGGACGGTGTTGAAGGTGAAGATGTAGGCAACCCCGTGAGAGCTGCTGTTCTGGCGCGTGCAGGGGCGGGGTATATTCCGCCAGGCGATTATCCGATGTCGATCTTGATGATGGGCGGGTCGCAAGGGGCGCGGATTTTGTCAGATGTGGTGCCCGCCGCACTGGCGGCATTGCCGGAAGACTTACGCCAGAACCTTCGGATCAGTCATCAGGCGCGTGAGGAAGATGTGGGTCGGGTTGAAGTTGCCTATGCGCAGGCGGGTATTTCAGCGGAGGTTCAGACCTTCTTTACCGATGTACCGGACCGATTGTCAGAGGCGCAGTTGCTGATCGCACGATCTGGGGCTTCGACGGTTGCGGACGCGACGGTGATCGGACGCCCGTCGATTTTCGTCCCCTTGGCGCAAGCCATCCGTGATGAGCAAACCGCCAATGCCCGCGCAATGGTGGAAGCGGGCGCTGCCGTGTTGATGCCAGAGAGCAAGTTCACCCCCGAAGCATTGGCCGAGACAATCGAACGCATATTGGGCAACCCAGAGGCAGCGACACAAATGGCCCAAGCGGCTTTGTCTTGCGGCAAGCCCGACGCGACGGAGCGGCTTGTGGCACTGGTTGAAACTCTGGCAGAGGGAGAGCAGAATTGATGGATGGAGCGGTTAGAATGAATGCGGCAACAAAACTCCCCCTCGATGTGGGGGCAATCCACTTTGTCGGGATCGGCGGAATTGGCATGTCCGGCATTGCTGAGGTGCTCTTGAGCCATGGCTACACTGTTCAGGGCTCTGATTTGAAGGCGACCAAGATCACGGGTCGTTTGAAAACCCTTGGTGCGATTGTCTTTGAAGGCCAGCGGGCGGAGAATTTGGAAGACGCCGAGGTTGTCGTGATTTCCTCTGCCATCAAGCCGGGCAACGCGGAATTTGATGCGGCGCGGGCCAAAGGCCTGCCGATTGTCCGCCGCGCCGAGATGTTGGCGGAGTTGATGCGCCTAAAGTCGAACGTGGCGGTAGCCGGCACCCATGGTAAAACCACCACGACAACAATGGTCGCGGCCTTGCTGGATGAAGGCGGGATCGACCCGACTGTCATCAATGGCGGGATCATTCACGCCTATGGGTCCAATGCTCGGATGGGGCAGGGCGAATGGATGGTGGTGGAGGCCGACGAAAGCGATGGCACCTTCAACCGCTTGCCTGCGACCATTGCGATTGTGACGAATATTGACCCTGAGCATATGGAGCATTGGAAAACCGAAGAGGCGTTGCATCAAGGTTTCCTCGATTTTGTATCCAACATTCCGTTCTATGGCTTGGCTGTGTGCTGCACTGATGATCCTGACGTTCAGTCGCTGGTGGGTAAGATCAGCGATCGCCGTGTTGTGACATTTGGCTTTAACGCGCAAGCGGACGTGCGGGCTGTCAACCTGACGTATAAGGCCGGTGTGGCACATTTTGACATCGCGCTTCAGACCGAAGGGTTGGTGATCGAGGATTGCGAACTGCCGATGCCCGGGGATCACAATGTCTCAAACGCATTGTCCGCCGTGGCGGTCGCGCGGCATTTGGGGATGAAGGTCACCGAGATCAAAGCGGCCTTAAAGAACTTCGGCGGCGTGAACCGCCGCTTTACCAAAGTTGGCGAGGTCGATGGTGTGACAATCATCGACGACTATGGCCACCATCCGGTTGAAATCGTGGCTGTCTTGAAAGCGGCGAGGCAAGCGACCGAGGGTCGCGTGATTGCGGTGCATCAACCGCATAGATACTCGCGCTTGAGCCATCATTTTGATGAGTTCTGCGCCTGTTTTAATGATGCCGATGTTGTTGGCATTGCAGAGGTGTTTTCCGCAGGCGAAGAGCCGATTGAAGGCGCAAGCCGCGATGATTTGGTTGCTGGGCTTGTCCGTCATGGCCATCGTCATGCGCGATCTGTGGTGGATCAAGACGATCTAACCCGACTGGTGCGAGAGCAAGCAACTTCCGGTGACATGGTTGTTTGTCTTGGCGCTGGTACGATTAGCGCTTGGGCTAATGCACTGCCGGAGCAACTTAAGAAATGACCTTATCGCTCATTCTCGGGTGCTTTTGGGTTCTGGCTTCTGCCGTAGTGGCCATGCTGCCCATGCAACGTCAATTTGGGCCGGGCATCGTGCTTTTGGTCGCAGCACCGATTTTGATCGTCTGGATTGGCTATGACTACGGTTGGTGGCTGAGCATTGCCGCCGCTTTGGCGTTTTTGTCTATGTACAGAAACCCGCTGCGCTATCTTTGGAAGAAGGCGACGGGCCAAGAGGTTGAGGTGCCGAAATGACGCTGTCTCTCTTTGCCGCAAGCCTTTGGTTCGTTTTGGCCGCTGTCCTTGCGTCCATTCCATCGAATGATCAGCACTGGCGGCGGGCCTATTTCCTGATCGCCATTGGCATTCCAATCGTTGGCTGGGTCGCCTATCAAAACGGCCCTTGGATCGCGTTGATCATTCTCGGCGCTGGGTGTTCGTTCCTGCGGTGGCCGGTATACTATCTTTGGCGGTGGTTTAAGCGTAACGTGACACGACGCACATGACCGATATCTTCGTCCTTTCCGGCATGATAGCAGCGGCGATGGTGCCGTTCGCGATTATGGCCTTTTGGATGCGTCGAGGGCGAACTGGGTATGCCTTGACCCTGATTTCCATACTCGGTGCGGCCTTTGTCATTTTCCTTTATGGTGTCCAGACTCCGATTGGATTAACGCCCGTGCAGGCCTACTCATTTGCCTTACTTTTTGCATTGCCTGCGGTTCTAGGCGCTGCGGCAGGGGGGGGGGTGGGCTGGCTGCTTCGCAAACGAGATGATCGAAAGACGCTATGACGATAAACCTCCCAAACGTGCGCGGAACGGTGACGCGGGACAAAGACCTTGATGGTCTGACATGGCTGCGGGTCGGTGGCCCGGCCGACGTGCTGTTTCAGCCTGCGGATGCTGAGGATTTGGCCGCGTTTCTTGCCGAACTGCCTTCTGACGTGCCGGTTTTTCCGATGGGTGTCGGCAGCAATTTGATCGTGCGCGACGGTGGGGTCCGAGGCGTGGTGATCCGGCTAGGTCGCGGGTTTAACGGAATTGACATCGAAGGGGATAGCGTGACTGCAGGAGCGGCTGCATTGGATGCTCATGTCGCGCGGAAAGCTGCGGAAGCGGGTTTGGATTTGACCTTTTTGCGCACCATCCCCGGTAGCATTGGCGGTGCTGTTCGGATGAATGCAGGCTGCTACGGCAGTTACACAGCGGACGTCTTCGAAAGCGCAGAAGCGGTGCTACGGGATGGAAAACGCGTAACGCTCTCGGGAAGTGATCTGAACTTTGCCTATAGGTCATCTACTTTGCCCGAGGGCGCGGTGCTGGTCTCGGCCACGTTTAAAGCTCCGCAAGGCGATCCTGCTGAACTCGCCGCGCGGATGGAGATCCAACTGGCCAAGCGTGACGAAACGCAGCCCACAAAGGACCGCACAGCAGGCTCAACCTTCCGCAACCCGGCGGGATTCAGCTCAACCGGACGCGCAGACGACACCCATGATCTCAAAGCATGGAAAGTCATTGATAACGCTGGAATGCGGGGCGCCACACGCGGTGGCGCGGTGATGAACACGATGCACTCCAACTTCCTGACCAACGCCAGCGGCGCGACGGCGTCGGATTTGGAGGATTTGGGCGAAGAGGTGCGAAAAGCTGTTTACGCGCAGAGCGGTATCACGCTAGAATGGGAAATTATGCGGGTGGGTGAGCGCGAAGCCCCGAAGGCCGCGAAAAAACAATAAGTTGGCTCCAAACAAGGGGCCTGATCCGAGGCAAGGATCGACGTAATAAAGACGGGTCACAAGACCCGCGCAAGAGGCGGTTTGGGATATGTCGAGCAGGGCAGACCCCAAGGTTGTTGTATTGATGGGCGGACCATCGGCCGAGCGTGAGGTGTCCCTCAGTTCCGGCCACGAATGTGCAACAGCATTGCGGGCATCAGGATGTGAAGTGGTGGAGGTCGACGCTGGCCCCGACCTTGCTGCGCGCCTGATCGAGATTGCACCGGATGCTGTCTTTAACGCGCTCCATGGCCGCTGGGGTGAAGATGGCTGCGTCCAAGGGATGCTGGAATGGCTGCGTATTCCCTACACGCATTCCGGTGTGATGGCCTCTGCCGTGGCGATGGATAAGCAGCGGACAAAGGATGTCTATCGCGCCGCGGGTTTACCCTTTGTTGACTCGATCATTGCGTCGTCATCCGACGTGTCTGCTGCGCATGTGATGGAACCGCCTTACGTCGTGAAGCCTTATAACGAGGGGTCATCTGTCGGCGTCTACATCGTGGGCGAAAGCCCGAGTGGCCCGCCCCAGTTGGCGGATGACATGCCAGACGAGGTGATGGTCGAAACCTATGCCCCGGGGCGCGAACTGACGACGACCGTTCTTGGCGATCGCCCGCTGACGGTGACGGATATCATTACCGATGGGTGGTATGACTACCATGCAAAATATGCCGAGGGCGAGTCTCGGCATGAATTGCCTGCGGATGTGCCGTCAGAGATTTTCGACGCCTGCATGGACTACGCGGTAAAGGCGCATAAGGCGCTCGGCTGCCGTGGGCTATCCCGCACAGATTATCGCTGGGATGAAACTCGCGGCCTCGACGGTTTGATCCTGCTCGAAACCAACACCCAGCCTGGGATGACGCCAACATCTCTGGCGCCCGAACAAGCCGAACACTGCGGGATTTCTTTCCCCGATCTGTGCCGTCAGTTGGTGGAGGACGCCTCATGCGACCGCTGATCCGCCGCAATCACCGTGCATCGTTGCGCGATCCAGCCCCGTCGAAGTGGGGCTATCGGATGCAGCGGCTTTTGCTGACGCCGGGGTTTGTGACGGGTGTGCGGGTTGGCATCCCTTTGGCCTTGATCGGGATCATCGCCGCAACGTGGTTTTCAGACGAACAAAGGGTCGCCGACTTCAACCAGCGGATCGCGGAGGTCAAAGCCTCCGTCCAAGAACGGCCGGAGTTCATGGTCGCCACGCTAGACGTAGTAGGCGCTGGCCCGGTTTTAGAGGCAGATGTACGTCGTGTTCTACCGATAGACTTCCCGGCCTCCTCATTCGATTTGGATTTGGAAGCCATGCGTGAAGTTGTTGAGGCTTTGAATGCTGTGGCAGACGCAAGCGTCCGCGTGGGTGAAAACAACGCGCTGACCGTTGAGGTGACACCGCGCATTCCAGTGGCACTATGGCGGGCGCATGACAACTTGCGTTTGATCGACGCTGATGGCGTATTTGCAGGCGTTGTCGCCGAACGCGGGGATCGTTTGGATCTTCCGTTGATTGCCGGCGATGGCGCACATGATCACATTCAAGAAGCGCTGGCTCTGTTCCGCAATGCGGGCCCCTTGGCCCCGCGTGTGCGCGGGTTGGTGCGTATGGGCGAGCGTCGGTGGGACATTGTTCTAGATCGCGGTCAGAGGATTAAACTGCCCGCAGAGGGCGCCATGGCCGCGCTCGATCGGGTGATCGTTCTTCATCAAACCAACGACATTCTAGAGAAAGACGTCGTGGCCATAGATCTGCGCAATCGCGATCGGGCCACCGTTCAAATGACGACGGAAGCAGCATCCGCGCTCAGACGGGTGAATACATTCGAGGCAGAAGACCAATGAAAGACGTGTACGAAAGCCAGCGCGCCATGCGCAACATGCGGAAAGCGGCGATGCAGCGCGGTGTGATCGCGATTTTGGACGTAGGCACGTCCAAAATCGCCTGTCTGGTGCTCCGGTTTGATGGCCCTGACCAGTTTGGCACGCCTGAGGGGATCGGTTCGCTTGCAGGTCAATCGCAGTTTCGGGTGATCGGGGCAGCGACAACGCGGTCGCGGGGCGTGCGCTTTGGCGAAGTCGACGCGATGCAGGAAACCGAACGGGCCATTCGGACAGTGGTTCAAGCGGCGCAGAAGATGGCAAATGTGCGCGTTGATCATGTGATTGCCTGCCTCAGCGGGGCGCGGCCACGGTCATATGGACTCGATGGGATGGTGGAGATCGAGAACGGGATGGTCACGGACAATGACATCGCCCGCGTGATGGCGTCATGCGATGTACCGGACTACGGCCACGACCGCGATGTGCTGCACGCACAACCAGTAAATTTCTCGTTGGATCACCGCAGCAGCCTTGCCGATCCACGTGGACAGATGGGCAATAAGCTGACCACGGATATGCATATGCTGACCGTGGACAGTGTAGCGCTGCAAAACCTGTTTTTCTGTATCAAACGCTGCGATCTGGAATTGGCCGGGATCGCGTCGTCGGCCTATGTTTCGGGGATTTCGTCGCTGGTCGAAGATGAACAGGAACTTGGCGCGGCCTGTATCGACTTTGGCGGCGGATCAACCGGCGTGTCGATCTTCATGCGCAAGCACATGATTTACGGCGATGCGGTGCGCATGGGTGGGGATCACGTCACGGGTGACATCTCCATGGGCCTGCAAGTGCCCATGGCGACGGCGGAACGGATAAAGACGTTTTATGGCGGCGTGCTGGCGACTGGCATGGATGACCGCGAGATGATCGAGATTGGTGGCGAGACGGGTGATTGGGAACATGATCGTCGAACTGTGAGCCGCGCGGAACTGATCGGTATCATGCGCCCGCGGGTTGAAGAAATCTTGGAAGAGGTCCGTTTGCGCTTGGATGCGGCTGGATTTGATCACTTACCGAGCCAACAGATCGTGCTGACGGGTGGGGCAAGCCAAATCCCGGGGTTGGATGGTTTGGCGAGTAAAATCCTCGGCTCCCAGGTGCGACTCGGTCGACCGCTTCGGGTGCAAGGTTTGCCGCAGGCGGCAACCGGTCCAGCCTTCTCAGGCGCCGTTGGTTTGACACTTTTCGCGGCACATCCGCAGGATGAGTGGTGGGACTTCGATATTCCGGCGGATACCTATCCCGCGCGCTCGCTTAAGCGCGCTGTGAAGTGGTTCAAGGATAACTGGTAAGAAATTTAGCTCGCCCAACGTCAACAACGGCGAGCAAGCTGCTGAAAGTTAACGACGTCTTCCTTCGCGGGTGAAGAGCGGAGCCGATTGTGGTGGTCAATTCGCCACCCACAAAGGAATGTGTGATTGGCGAAATCTTACCGAAAACGGTAAGAAACCTCCTATATTTTGTGGTTTTTTCGCGCTTTGCACGTGACGAATCTGCGACAAAAGGGTATTGTCCGTTCAATTTCAAAGAATCTGCCCAACGGGACGGGCTGAAAAACAGGCGGACAGAGCATGACATTGAACCTATCCATTCCTGGACAAGAGGAAGAGTTAAAGCCCCGCATCACGGTATTTGGCGTGGGCGGTGCTGGTGGTAACGCAGTAAACAATATGATCGAGCAACAGCTCGAAGGGGTGGAGTTCGTTGTCGCGAACACCGACGCACAGGCGCTGCAGCAATCGCAGTCTGGTGCAAAAATCCAGATGGGTGTGAAAGTCACCGAAGGTCTTGGGGCGGGTGCGCGGGCGACCGTTGGTGCCGCTGCCGCCGAAGAAAGCATCGAGCAGATCGTCGATCACCTTGCCGGTGCGCATATGTGTTTCATCACAGCAGGTATGGGTGGGGGCACCGGTACAGGCGCTGCGCCAATCATCGCACAAGCCGCGCGTGAGCTGGGCGTTTTGACGGTTGGTGTTGTCACAAAGCCGTTTCAGTTCGAAGGCGGCAAGCGCATGAAGCAAGCAGAGGAGGGTGTCGAAGCGCTCCAAAAGGTTGTGGATACGCTGATCATCATTCCGAACCAAAACCTGTTCCGCCTTGCGAACGAAAACACAACCTTCACCGAAGCTTTCGCTTTGGCTGACGATGTTCTCTACCAAGGTGTGAAGGGCGTGACTGATTTGATGGTTCGTCCAGGCCTGATCAACCTTGACTTCGCGGATGTTCGCGCTGTGATGGATGAGATGGGCAAAGCAATGATGGGAACAGGCGAAGCCGAGGGCGAAAGCCGTGCGGTTCAAGCGGCGGAGAAAGCGATTGCCAACCCACTGTTGGATGAGATTTCGTTGGAAGGCGCCAAGGGCGTGCTGATCAACATCACCGGCGGCTACGATCTGACGCTCTTCGAACTCGACGAAGCTGCGAACAAGATCCGCGAAAAGGTCGATCCGGATGCGAACATCATCGTTGGGTCCACATTGGATACCGGTATGGAAGGCCAGATGCGCGTGTCCGTTGTGGCAACAGGCATCGATGCAATCGCGAAGTCATCCGATGTGCCACTGCCACGTCGGTCTATGGCGGCTCCACTGACACCACCAACGGCGCAGGAAGAGGCACCGGTTGCCGCCCCAGCGCCAGCAGCAGAAGTTGCAGCGACCCCAGCACCCGTTGAAGCGCCAGCTGCCGAAGCGGCGCCTTCAACACCCGAGCCATCCTTGTTTGAGGATATGCCGGAGCCCGAGCCATACGTGGTCGAGCAAGCTGCACCAGCGGCGACAGATGATCTGCCACCGCCTGCCTACCAGCCAGCGCCAGCAACTGAGGCTGAAACTTTTGTCGCACCAAGCGCGAGCGCACCAGGTACGCCCACACCTGAGGCAATGGCACGATTGCAAGCCGCTGTGAACCGTGCTCCAGGCGCACAGCCAGCTGCGGAACCAGCACCATCTGTTGCAGAAGGTGACAAGCCGCGTTTCGGTATCAATTCATTGATCAACCGTATGACAGGTACGGCCGCACCAGAGGTGCCAACACGCCAGCAGCCGCCTGTCACGCCGATCCGTGAAGAGCCAACTGCGGAAGCTGATCCAGATCAAGAACGGATCGAGATTCCCGCGTTTTTGCGGCGTCAAGCGAACTAGGGCGCTTATAATTGTCGCCCTAAGAATGGCGTGACGCAGCGTTCAGATTGAAAGAAAGGCCGCAAAGTTGCGGCCTTTTTTGTTTTGAATCAGAGCGTTGTTGACCTGTCTCACTGTCTTGTTACGAAACCTTTCCGCATATTTCAGTCCGTTACAAAGAGTGAATTGAGGACTCAGAGGGCGCACCCTAGGTAAGTGTGCAGATAAACGGACGAAAAACGTGCAAACGACGCTGAATTCAACAACTACCTTTGAGGGCTTGGGCCTGCACACAGGTAAACCTGTGTCAGTTGAATTGCGTCCTGCCGCTCCAGACACCGGCATCGTTTTCCATCGCGTTGATTTGGCCGATGGCGTGGCAGTCTTGCCGGCGCTTTGGGATCGGGTAACCGTATCGCCTTTGAACACGCGCCTTTCGAACGATGTTAGCATCACAGTTTCAACCATTGAACACGTTATGGCTGCATTGGCTGGTTGCGGCGTGCACAATGCGATTGTCGCAGTGAATGGCCCTGAACTTCCAATTATGGACGGAAGCAGCGCAGCGTTTGTATGTGGCATCCTTGACGCGGGTGTATGTGAGACGGGCGTCCCGCTGAAGGCGATTGAGATTTTGAAACCTGTTCATGTCGAAGTCGGCGATGCCTGGGCGAGTTTGACACCAGCGACCAGCCTTCAGATAGATTTTGAAATTGATTTCGCCGATAAAGCGATTGGTCGGCAAAGCAAGGCTCTTAACCTTGCCAATGGCACATTCGTGCGCGAGCTCTGCGATAGCCGGACATTCTGTCGCCAATCTGACGTTGATGCGATGCACGCCAACGGCTTGGCCCTTGGTGGGTCGCTCGAGAATGCTGTTGTCGTGGATGGCGATGCGATCCTTACGCCCGGTGGCTTACGTCATGAGGACGAGGCCGTTCGGCACAAGATGCTGGACGCCTTGGGTGATCTTTATACCGCCGGTGCTCCGATTCTGGGTCGGTATCGCGGTGTACGTGCCGGTCATGCGGTGACCAATGCGCTTTTGAGAGCGCTATTTGCAGACGATAGTGCGTGGCGTTGGGTTGTGTGTGATGCGCAGATCGCGGCACGTTTGCCTGGTGTCGGTGTCACCAAAGCCGACCTTCACGCCGTCGCTTAAGAGCTCTTCCATTCACAGAACCGCGCAATGGGTGCAAAAGGCATTTTGCCCTCGTTTTTTCTATGTTACACCGATCAAAACGGGACGATGTTAACCGTCCTAGGGTATGGTGATTGAGCGAGGGCTGGCGATGTCAGGCAATCGAAACAAAGGGTTAGGGCGCGGATTGCGCGTGATCGCGGGTGTTTCGGTTTTGGTGGCTTTGGTGGCGTGCAGTTCATTCGACTCGCGCAGGCCGGGCGCACTTGAACAATATACCGCGAAGGAAATTTTTGAACGCGGTGAGTTGGAGTTGGAACGCGGCGACGGCGAAGAAGCGGCATTCTATTTTGGAGAGATTGAGCGCCTCTATCCCTATTCGGAATATGCGAAGCGAGCGCTGATTATGCAGGCCTTCGCGTATCACAAAGAACGCGATTACCCGAACTCAAGATCTTCGGCCCAACGCTACATTGATTTCTATCCCGCAACCGAAGATGCAGCCTATGCGCAATATCTTTTGGCATTGTCATACTACGACCAGATTGACGAAATCGGACGTGACCAGGGGCTAACCTTCCAGGCATTGCAGTCTTTGCGCACAGTGATCGAGCAATATCCAGACACGGAATATGCGCGGTCATCCGTTCTTAAATTCGACCTTGCCTTCGATCACCTCGCCGCAAAGGAAATGGAAGTTGGCCGCTACTACCTCAAACGCAATCACTTCACGGCTGCAGCCAATCGGTTCCGTGTGGTCGTAGAGGATTTCCAGACAACGACCCACACGCCTGAGGCGCTGCATCGTTTGGTCGAATGCTATCTGTCGTTGGGATTGATCCAAGAAGCCCAGACAGCGGCGGCTATCCTTGGTTATAACTTCCAATCGACGGAATGGTACGAAGCCAGCTACGCTTTGCTGACGCTGCAGGGCTTGGAGCCACGGTCAATTGGGGACAACTGGCTGACAGCGATTTACCGCCAGATGATCCGCGGCGAATGGTTGTGACACGAGCCTGACATGCTGCGCGGGCTAGATATCCGGGACATGTTGATCATTGACCGGCTGGAACTTGAGTTTCAGCCCGGGTTGAACGCATTAACTGGCGAAACTGGTGCGGGTAAGTCTATCCTTTTGGATTCTTTGGGTTTTGTACTGGGGTGGCGCGGGCGCGCGGAATTAGTCCGAAGCGGAGCGGAGCAGGGCGAGGTCACGGCTTGGTTTGATTTGCCTGCCGATCATCCGGCGCGGGCTGTCTTAGAAGACGCGGGGATCGAGGCGGAGGACGAGTTGATCCTACGCAGGGTCAACGCGAAGGATGGCCGCAAAACGGCATGGGTTAACGACCGGCGCGTTAGCGGCGAAGTTCTGCGCAGGTTGTCCGATGTTCTGGTTGAACTTCACGGGCAACACGATGATCGCGGCTTGTTGAACCCGCGCGGCCATCGCCAGCTGTTAGATGAATTTGCGGGGCTCGCGGGTGAGGTTGAAGCGCTGCGCGGTTTGTGGCGTGATCTTTCCGGTGAGCAGTCAAATCTGGAGGCGTTGAACGCGAGTATTGCTGCGGCGCGTGAAGAAGAAGAGTTCTTGCGGCACGCGGTTGCGGAATTGGAAGCGCTCGACCCTCAACCCGGTGAGGAAGCGACGCTTGATGCGCAACGTCGGTTGATGCAGGCGGCAGAGAAGATCAGAGAAGACATCACGCGCGCGGCAGAGGCACTTGGTTTGCAAGGCGCAGAAGGGATGTTGTCTGATGCCTCTAGCTGGTTGGGGTCCGTAGCGGATAAGGCGGAAGGTCAGCTTGACGATCCAATGGCCGCGATTGAGCGGGCGATGGTGGAGCTTGATGCGGCGCAGAGCGGAGTTGTTGCCTGTCTCGATGCCTTGGCTTTCAATCCGTCTGACTTAGAAGACGCGGAAGAACGGTTGTTTGCGATTAGAGCGTTGGCACGGAAGCATAGTGTTCTTGCAGATGACTTGGGTGACTTTGCTGCTGAGTTGCAGGCTAAGCTAGCAGTTGTTGATGGCGGAAGCGCTGAATTGAACGCCCAGGAAAAACGGGTCGAGGCTGCTCGTACTGCTTATACGCAGGCGGCCGAAACGGTTCGTCAAAAACGGACTGCAGCAGCAAAACGGCTTGATCAAGCGATGACGAAGGAACTCGCGCCGCTGAAAATGGAACGGGCGGTCTTTGCAACCAAATTGAACACCAGCGACGATGGGCCAGACGGCATGGATGAGGTGTATTTCGCTGTTGCCACCAATCCGGGTGCGCCGGCAGGCCCGCTTAACAAGATTGCCTCAGGCGGTGAGCTAAGCCGGTTTTTGTTGGCTCTGAAAGTGTGTCTTACCAAGTCGAGCAAGTCCGGACTGACAATGATCTTTGACGAAATCGACCGTGGTGTTGGCGGCGCGACTGCTGATGCGGTTGGGCGGCGGTTGGTGGAGCTAGCAGAGACCGGTCAGATTTTGGTGGTTACGCATTCGCCACAGGTGGCCGCACTCGCAGGCCATCATTGGCGCGTTGAAAAGACCCAGAATGCGTCAGAGACTCTGTCTTCAGTCATCCCGCTGAACACATCTGATCGCGTCGATGAAATCGCGCGGATGTTGTCCGGCGACAAAGTGACAGAGGCTGCGAAAGAGGCTGCAAGGGCCTTGATGGCATAAGAAAAGGCGTTCGACGCAAACGTCGAACGCCTTAATAACCACATTTGCATCAGGGGCTAACCTAGGATGCAAACACCGTTACCACACTCACGAAATGCGCTTTCACGCATATAGGCCGTAATCGACCCGGTGTTACGTTATTACAGGGTATCGGTTAGGTAAAGGTATCAGTTCTGATTGACCAATTTTCCTGGGTTCATGATGGATTTTGGATCGATGGCCTTTTTTATCAAACCCATCACGCTCCAAGCGTCGCCATGTTCAGCTTGCATTAGGTCAAGTTTTCCCATTCCGACGCCATGTTCGCCGGTGACAGTTCCGCCAAGGCCTAATGCGCGTTCTGCCATTTTTGCAGATAACTCCTTCGCAGCGCGAATCTCTGCGGTGTTTTGAGGGTCAACCAACAAGATGGCATGAAAGTTTCCGTCTCCAACATGACCAAGGATCGGACCGTCAATTGGACTATTCTCAATGTCGGTTTGCGTTTCTTCGATCGCTCTTGCGAGCTTTGAGATCGGCACGCAGACATCTGTGACAAGGGCGGTGGACCCCGGTTTTCTTTGAGTGATCGCGTGATAAGCATCGTGGCGTACTTGCCAAAGCTTATTCCGGTCTTCGGTTTTCGTGGCCCAATTGAAGCTGATTGAACCATGCTCGCTGGCGATATCTTTGAGCGTTTCAGCATCTTCTGCCACAGCGGGCTCGGACCCGTGAAACTCGACTAAGAGATGCGGTTGCTCCGGTAATCCGAGTGCACCATGCGCATTGACGGCGGCGACGCTTGCAGCATCCAGAAGCTCGATACGGGCCATCGGTACGCCCATTTGAATGGTCTCGATAACAGTATCAACCGCATCGCCGACAGTTCCGAAAGCACAGATGGCCGCCCCTATGGCCGGAGGTTGCCCATGAAGTTTAAGCGTGAGTTCCGTGATGATTCCTAGTGTTCCTTCCGAACCCACAAAGAGGCCGGTCAAATCATATCCGGCGCTGCTTTTGCGAGCACGGGTGCCGGTTCGGATGATGCGCCCGTCAGCCAATACCACCTCAAGCCCCATCACATTGTCGCGCATTGTGCCGTAGCGCACTGTTGTCGTGCCACTGGCGCGTGTCGATGCCATGCCGCCGAGGGAAGCATTCGCACCGGGATCGACGGGGAAGAACAATCCGGTTGCACGCAGCTCTTCATTCAAGGCCATGCGCGTCAGCCCAGGTTGGACGCGCACATCCATGTCTTCGGCGTTTACCTCTAACACCTTGTTCATACGCGATAAATCTAAAGTTACGCCTCCGCGAACCGCTAAGGAATGTCCCTCCAGGGACGTGCCTGTGCCCCATGCAATGACAGGGCAGTCGTGTTTTGAACAGATCGTAATAATCTCGGAAACGTCTTGCGTCGTTTCAGCAAACGCCACCCCGTCGGGCTTGATTGGATCAAAATAGGTTTCAGAATGGCTGTGTTGGTCAAGATCGGACTTGGACCGCGAGAAACGTTCGCCTAGTAAGGTTTCAAGCTCCGCGATTGCGGTTTCAATGGTCATGCCCTGATCCTTTGTTGTGTTTGCAGCAGATTATGGAAATCAGGCCGACGATACTAGGGACAGGTTGGGCATGAGTGCTCCAATAAGATCAGCCGCCAAGGAACGCGTCGATCACTTGGTCCATAAATGCAATCGTGGTTGGCACGTTCTGAAAAAGCAGGGCCCCAACCAAATACAATTCTGGTTCATCGCTTTGGCGATTGGGATCGCCGCGGGTATCGTCACGGTATTGTTTCGCCTTGGGATCGATTGGCTACAGCGGTTGGTTTATGGGGCCGATGATATCAATACATTGCATAGCTTTGCAGCCAGTTTGCCTTGGTACCACTTGCTGATCGTTCCAATGATTGGTGGTTTGATCGTCGGCATTATCTTTGACCGCTTCACCTCTGATGGCCGCGTCCGATCCGTTGCGGACGTCATCGAAGGTGCGGCGTTGAACGAAGGGCGTGTAGAAATTCGGCAGGGGATTGCGTCGGGCTTTGCAAGCTTGATCACGTTGTCGACTGGGGGCTCAACGGGGCGAGAGGGGCCCGTTGTTCACTTGGCCGCGATGATTTCCACTGCCGTGAGCAAGTTGATCCGCGCCGATGGCATTACCGGGCGCGATCTTTTGGGCTGTGCGGTTGCTGCTGCTGTATCCGCCAGTTTTAACGCACCCATCGCAGGAGCACTATTTGCTTTGGAGGTTGTGCTCAGACATTTCGCTGTCCACGCTTTTGCACCGATTGTGATCGCGTCTGTCGCCGGAACTGTGATCAGCCGCTCCGTTTTTGGAGATGTGACAGAGTTCATGTTGCCCGTCGCGAATACGTTGGAATTCTATGTCGAACTTCCCGCCTATCTCATTCTGGGGGCGATCAGTGGAATGGTGGCCGTCCTCTTGATGCAAGCCGTGTTTTGGGCGGAAGACTTCGGGAATTTCTTTAGCGAAAAGTTCCGCATTCACAACGTATTACGCCCCGCAATCGCAGGAGCGGGCTTGGGTGCGCTCGCCATCTATTTCCCTCACATTATCGGAGTTGGGTATGAGACAACATCTCTCGCTTTGACGGGCGATCTTGTGTTGCACGAGGCGATTGTGTTTGTGGCGCTCAAGATCGTCGCAGTTGCGATCACCATGGGCGGGCGCATGGGGGGTGGTATCTTTTCCCCTGCTTTGATGGTTGGAGCTTTAACGGGCTTGGCATTCGGTATCATCGCCACCAGCATTTTCCCGACGGTTTCGGGTGAAGAAACGCTATATGCTCTTGCAGGAATGGGAGCAGTTGCTGCAGCAGTCCTTGGTGCACCAATTTCAACGACGTTGATTGTCTTTGAACTGACCGGAGACTGGCAAACGGGGCTAGCCGTGATGGTGTCTGTGTCGCTCTCTACAGCGCTTGCCTCAAGCTTGGTGGATCGGTCGTTCTTCCTGACCCAGTTGGAACGGCGCAATGTGCATCTTGCAGCAGGTCCACAGGCTTACTTGTTGGCGACGTTCAAAGTGGCAAGCATCATGCGAGAGCGTGGTTCGGAAAACGGGGCCACGGATGACGCCTGTTGGGATCTGGTTTCAGATGGTGTCTACATCGACGGAAATGCAACCCTAGAACAGGCGATGCCCATGTTCGAGCAGGCCAACCATCGGTTTGTCCCTGTTGTGACATTAGGCGACCAGGATACCCCGCCCGAGCTTTGGGGTGCGTTGTTTCAGGTCGACGCGCTGAAAGCGATGAACAAAGCGTTATCAGAAACCGCCGCTGAAGAGCATTCCTAAACTTCTTCGATGGCTGCTTTGTCTTTGAAAAATGCAAGGTGGCCTTGGATTTGTTTCATACCTGCGATCGGGTCTTCATATGACCATGCCGCATTGGCGATTTCACCGCTTTTGGCGATGATCGAATAGTAAGTCGCATTGCCTTTGTAGGGGCAGGTTGATGTCGTCTCTGTTTTTTCTAGAAACGCCATCGCCATATCATCGCGCGGGATATAGATCACCGGTGGATAATCGCCTTCGCTAAGCTCGAGCGCATTTTTGGTTTCACCAATGACTGCGCCCGCTGCACGAACAACCCAAGTTCCGCTTGCTTCGCGAATTTTAATGTGATCAGCCATCGTGATTTCCTTCCCCATTTTTGCGGGCAACCTAGTCCAGCAAGATGTCGTTTTTACAACGGCGCGCAGGCTTGCTCAAGCCATTCCTTCGCAGGGCCATCAATCAGAGGTCCGATCTTGGCTATGGTTTCGGCGTGGTAGCCGTTGATCCAGTCGCGTTCATCGTTCGAGAGCAGTGCCACATCGATCAGCCTGCGGTCGATTGGGACATATGTGATCGTCCCAAACGACAGCATGTCGCGGTCATCGCCACCTTTGATGTCTGGCGCGGGACCGGTGACGATTAGGTTCTCAATACGAATGCCGAATTCGCCAGTCCGATAGTATCCGGGTTCATTCGAAAGGATCATTCCTTCTTTCAATGGCACATCGCCACGACGTGACAGGCTTTGCGGTCCTTCATGGACGCACAGATAACTGCCGACCCCGTGTCCTGTACCGTGATCGTAGTCCATACCGGCCGTCCACAAAGGGAAGCGCGCGAGTGAATCGAGGTGCTGGCCCTGAACGCCTTTCGGGAAGCGCGCGCGGCTGATGGCGATCATACCTTGTAGAACGCGTGTGAAGCAGGAGCGGTGCACCTCGGATGGCGTTCCTACGATAACGGTGCGGGTGATGTCAGTTGTACCGTCAATGTATTGACCACCACTGTCAATCAGCAGCAATTCATCGCGCTGGACCGGCCGGTTGGTTTCATCAGTCACGCGGTAATGGACAATCGCACCATTCCCGCCTGCACCGCAGATGGTTTCAAAGCTGACGTCTAGCAATTGATTCGTTTCACGGCGGAACTGTTCGAGCTGTTTGACGACATCGATCTCCGTGAGGCCGCCGTTGGGGGCTTCTGCGTCCAGCCATGCAAGAAAACGCACCATGGCGGCACCGTCGCGGAGATGGGCTTCCTTTGCGCCCGCAATCTCTGTTTCGTTCTTGCACGCCTTTGGAAGAAGGCAGGGGTCATCCTTGTGGTGAATGGTCAGCGCGGCTTTTGCTGCCGTTGTAGCAACGATTGCAGGGCACCATTTCGGGTCCAGATTGATGTCGCCAGTGAGGTTCGAGATGTGATCAAGAAAGCTATCTTGGGGGTAAATGCGAACGTTGTCACCCAGATGCTCGGTGATGTCGGTGGTCTTTCCATCTTGTGCGAAGAGATCGACGCTTCCGTCTGTGTTCAAGATCGCAAAGGCGTGCGGCACCGGATTCCGTTCAATGTCGGTTCCGCGAATGTTCAAAAGCCAAGCAATGCTGTCCGGTAGGGTCAATACGGTCGGGGCCGAGATCGTTTTATCGAGCCGTTGCCGTTTTGAATGATGCGTTTCGCCTGCAAATTCATCGGGATAGGCGGTGAACTTAGCCTTGGGTGGCTCTGGTTGGTCCGTCCAGATTATATCCACCAGATTGTTTGTCGCGACGAGTTCGATGCCGCTGTCGGAGAGTGCTTTGGTCAGTTGCCTAATGGCCGACACAGTATGAAGCCACGGGTCAAAGCCCACCTTACCGCCGTTGGGAAGTTGCTTTATTAGCCAATCTTCCAGTTGAACTTCGGGCCAATCGACGGGAGTGAAATCCTCGGCCACTTGATCACGCACTTGCAAGCGGTAGCGGCCGTCAACAAAAACACCGGCGATATGCGTTAAGGCTGCGCAAAAGCCAGCGGACCCTGTGAAGCCTGTCAACCATGCGAGGCGGGCATCTCGCGGCGCGATATATTCGCCCTGGTGCGCATCAGCGCGTGGGATAAGAAAGCCATCTAACCCTTTGTCTGCCAGATGTTTTCTGAGGTTCGATAGCCGAGGAGGGCCCTGATCGGGTGACGTTGTTGCTTCAAACGTTTGAAACATAGGGTCTCCTTTTTTGCGGCTCTCTTAGCTGGCTTTGCGCATCCCAAGAACGCGTGCGCGGCTGCGCGGATCGCTGTCAAACAGCCCCGCCAGTTGTTCGGTCATTGCACCGGCCAGTTGTTCCACATCCGTGATAGTGACAGCGCGTTCATAGTAGCGCGTCACATCATGCCCGATTCCTATGGCGACAAGCTCCACAGCTTTGCGTTTTTCTACCATGGCGATCACGTCGCGCAGGTGTTTTTCGAGATAATTTGCAGGGTTAACGGACAAAGTTGAATCGTCCACCGGTGCACCATCAGAGATCACCATCAAAACCTTGCGTTGCTCGGGGCGCGCTAGCATTCGCCGGTGCGCCCATTCCAAGGCTTCACCGTCGATGTTTTCTTTTAGCAGCCCTTCTTTCATCATCAGGCCGAGGTTTGGGCGGGTCCGCCGCCATGGCGCGTCCGCAGCTTTATAGATGATGTGACGTAAGTCGTTCAGGCGACCAGGAGTGGCCTCGCGACCGCCTTTGAGCCATTCTTCGCGACTTTGCCCGCCTTTCCAAGCTTTTGTCGTAAAGCCAAGGATTTCAACCTTCACATCGCAGCGTTCCAACGTCCGCGCCATTACATCGGCGCAGATGGCCGCAATGGAAATCGGGCGGCCGCGCATCGAGCCTGAGTTGTCGAGGAGCATGGTCACGACAGTGTCGCGGAATTCCATGTCTTTTTCGACTTTGAACGACAACGGTGTGGTGGGCGAGGCAACGATCCGGGCTAGGCGGCCAGCGTCGAGAATGCCTTCCTCTCGGTCGAATTCCCAACTGCGGTTCTGTTTCGCTTGCAGCCGCCGTTGCAGTTTATTGGCCAAACGGCTCACAGCCCCTTTGAGCGGTTCGAGTTGCTGGTCAAGATAGTTGCGCAGCCGTTCCAACTCTGCCGTTTCCGCCAAGTCCTCGGCAGAGATTTCTTCATCAAATTCAGTCGAATAGACACGATAATCTGGATCGGCATCCGAAATTGGCTGTGGCGCGGGCGGCTCCAACGGGGCCTCGCCGTCAGGCATTTCGGTCTCTTCGCCCATTTCGGTGTCGGCCTGATCTTCCATGCTCACCTGAGCTTGGGATGCGTCCTGCTGTTCTTCCTGACTTTGCTCGGGCGAGGCTTCGGCCTCTTCCCCTTCGCTTTCGTCGTCGCCAGTACTTTCTGGCTCTTCCTCTTGATCTTCGCCGTCTTCGGCTTCGTCCTCTTGATCATCGTCGATATTATCAGGATCGTCGCCCAATTGATCGGCGTAGCCGAGGTCCGCAATCATCTGGCGGGCGAATTTCGCGAACTCTTGTTGATCGTCGAGAATGGTTTCGAGGTTTTCCAACGTGCCGCCGCAGTGATCTTCAATAAACCCGCGCCATAGGTTCATAACGTTCTCGGCGCCGGATGGCAGGTCGCGGCCTGTTGCGAGGTGGCGGATCAGATAACCAGCGGCGGTTGCGAGGGGTGCGTCAGAGGCTTGTTTGATCTGGTCATAGCCTTTGCGCAGCGCGTCATTGCCGATCTTTGCGTCGATGTTGCCAGCGGTGCCAGGCATGTGTTTAGCGCCAACGGCCTCTATCCGGGCGGTTTCCATGGCCTCATAAAGGTCTTTGGCCATCTGGCCTTGCGGCATGTATTTCGCTGCGGTGCCCTCGTCATGGAACTTGTGGCGAAGCGCGAAGGCGTCTGCGGTTCCCCGTGCCAGCAAAACTTCGTCGCGTGTCATGCGGCGGCTGACCTGTGGCAGGCGGATGGTATCGGACGTCTGCCCTGCCGGATCGACAGAGTAGCTGACCGAGAGTTCCGGGTCGTCGGCGATCACCTTGGTCGCTTCGGCCAAGGCCTTTTTGAACGGATCGGCTGGATTGTCAGATGGGTTTTGCATCTCGTTTATCCTTTACAGCCAGAAGCCTAGAACCAGATCAAGTGCTTGGCCAGTGGGCGGGCAATTTCCTTTATGAAGGAAATTTCAAAAAGTCTTGGGTTAAGACTTTTGGTGCCTAGCCCAAGCTCATGCTCGCCGCACTTTCTGGCAGTTCCTCGTCAAAGCAACGCTGATAGAACTCAGCTACCGTCTGACGCTCCAACTCATCGCATTTGTTGAGGAACGAGAGACGGAAGGCGTAGCCGACATCTTGGAAGATACGGGTGTTTTCCGCCCACGCCAGAACTGTCCGTGGCGACATAACGGTCGACAAATCGCCATTCATAAACGCCGTTCGGGTGAGGTCCGCGACAGTGACCATCTGGCTGATCGTCTTACGGCCGACTTCGGTGTTGAAATGTGGCGACTTCGACAGCACGATTGCGGCTTCGGCGTCATGCGACAGGTAGTTCAACGTCGCGACCAAGGACCAGCGGTCCATCTGCGCTTGGTTGATCTGTTGTGTTCCGTGGTAGAGGCCGGTTGTGTCCCCAAGGCCTACGGTATTCGCCGTCGCAAAGAGGCGGAAATAGGGGTGTGGTGTCAGGATCTGGTTTTGGTCCATCAGCGTCAGCTTGCCGTCATGTTCCAACACGCGTTGGATCACGAACATCACGTCTGCGCGGCCCGCGTCATATTCGTCAAAGACAATGGCAACGGGATTACGCAGCGCCCATGGCAGGATGCCTTCATGGAATTCAGTCACTTGCACACCGTCACGCAGCTTGATCGCGTCTTTACCGATCAAATCAATCCGGCTGATGTGGCTATCGAGGTTCACACGGACGGCGGGCCAGTTCAACCGTGCTGCAACTTGTTCAATATGCGTTGATTTACCGGTACCGTGATACCCTTGGATCATCACGCGGCGGTTGTAGCCAAAACCGGCTAGGATGGCCAAAGTCGTATCTGGGTCGAACTTATACGTGCTGTCGATTTCAGGCACACGATCAGAGGCATCGGCAAAGCCTTTAACCTTCATATTGGTGTCGATGCCGAACACCTCACGAACAGAGATTTCTTCGGTTGGTTTTGCATCCATGTCGATCATGCCGTCGGCCATGTCTTCGCCTTTCAAATTCAACGCCGCTTCCTCGCGCTCTGGATGCTACATAACGCGATGAGGGGCAAGGGCTAGGGAAGATTTGGGCGTTTTGGGTTAGGCATTTTTGAAAGCTTGAAATGCCCTGCAAGAGTTTGATTAAAATCGCGACCCCAAAAACCAAAAACTGGCAGGGTTGATTTGCTAGGCGCATATTGTTTCCGAATTCGGGGAAAAGACGGTTGAAATGCAAAGATTGGCTACGGCTGGTTGAGTCCTTCGGCGGAGAGGGGCCGATTTGGGTGGGCTTGAGGAAGGAAAGGAAGACTCTACGCCAAATAAGGTTAACTCTGGTTAAAACAGGTGAGTGTTCGCGGAGTGTTGACCGCCGAAACGATCCTGACTTTAGAGGCTAAGACAATGACCGTGCACGACAAGATCAATGAAGATCGTCCGCTTGCCGCAGAGTATGTCCTGGGCCTTTTGGACCCGGCGGAAGCTGAAGATTTTGAAAAGGCCATGAAGGATGGTCCATTTCTGCGTGCAACTTACGCACAATGGGCGGCCCATATTTCAAACGAGGACACACAGATCGCCCCTGTCTCTCCGCCAGAGCATGTTTTCCAGAACATCGATAAAGCGATCTTTCTGAATGACGTCAAAGAGGAGCCTGTCATAACGCGGTGGGGAATGCTGCCTTTGCTTGCCTCTGCCTTATGCGGATGTTCGGCTTTGATGTTTTGGATAGTTTTCTAGGCAAAAAAACAGGTCGGCTAACAACTCTTGAAACGCAGTGTTTCCTTGATGAATTTTGGATTTTGCCTCATTCGGAATGGTACGACTTAAGATTGTATCAAGTGCCCATGTTTCGCGGTTTCAAATTGTCAGACCTTACGCAAGGTGAAAAAGCGCTACTAGCGAGCTATGTTTGCGCTGGAGCGGTCGGGGCGTGGACCTCTCATATTGTAGCGCATCGGTTGCTGGGGCGGGACGCTGCGCTGGCCAATACACTGGGTATCTTTGAAGTTTGGACCCTTTGCGCCGGAGCGCTCGGTGCAATCCTCGCAATCTATCTTAACGGGCGATGGTTTGGGCATCTCGGGTTCACGGGGTTCAAATTCACGCTCGTCGCAGTTCTCAACACAACTTTTGTGGCAACGGTGATCGGCGGAACACTCGCACTGCCGATTTTCGGAACAATGTTCGGCCCGCTCGCCATCACAGGCACATTTTGGTCGAGCCCGCCGGTGCTTTATCTCTGGTTGGCGTCCCTCTTGGGGGCGAACTATGCCTACGGACTCTATCGAAAAGAACGCGCATCCGTGTTCCTCGCCCGATTGTCGAGCGAGGAAGACCCGATTAGTCGGCGTCTCTGAAGTTTCGGCTGTCTTTGATCTGATCCCAAGCCCAAACAACTTCGGCCAACTGTTCTTCTTGGCTACGGTCTCCGCCATTCATGTCGGGGTGAAGAACTTTGATCAACGCTTTGTAAGCCTTGCGAATTTGCGGTTTCGACCAATCGTCCTTGGCCTCAAGAATGTCCATAGCACGGCGCTCAGTCGGAGGCAGCCTGCGTTTTGCGCCGCCATTCTTGCCTGGGTTCTGAGTGGCATTTCCACCCAACACCTGATGCGCGTCATCGATGCCTAGGCGGGCCCAAGCGGCCTCTTCAACGCTGCGTTTGAATGGTTTTGTTGGGCGCTCCCAAGTCTTATCCCGCTCCATCTGAGCCATGATCTCGGCTTCGGAAGTGCTGTCGAAGAAGTTCCATTTTAGGTTATATTCGCGAACGTGCGTCTGACAGAACCAAAAATAGTCGTCCATGGTATCAGGCGATTTAGGCGCTCGATACAATCCCGGCTCATTGCAGCCTTCATGATCGCAAATGCGCGTTGATGTTTCTGATGCTCCAGACATCCCGCGGCGACCCCGCGGGTTTTTCTTTTTCGAGCTCGACACTGACATGTCGAATCCAAACGGATCTTTCTTGTCCATGACGCCTGTTCCCTTTCCGACTCGGAGAGGAGAGAATAAACCCTGACGCAGGAGATTGAAGAGGGTGTCTGAAAATAATGAGCTTGGAACAGCAAATTTCTGAGGCATTGAAACAAAGTTTCGCGCCTAGCCATCTGGACGTCATTAATGAAAGCCACTTGCACGCCGGGCACGCCGGTGACGACGGATCTGGCGAAAGCCATTGGAAGGTGGTGATCGTGTCAAACCAATTTTCCGGTCTGACACGTATAGCTAAACATCGCGCCGTTCACGCGGCTTTGGGTAAAGACATCCTGAACCGCATTCATGCGCTGTCTTTGGATATTCAGTCGGACGCCTAGGATTTACTTCCAAGAGCGACGACCTTTGGCGGGTCGATTTCTGCTTGCGTGTTGGCAGCAGCTGGTTGCTTTGTCTTGAAAGCAGGTTCCGGATTGATTTCGATGCCCTTTGGACGAACGCGCCGCACAACGATGGGCTTATCCATGGAAGCCTGTCTAACGGGGCGTACTTTTGGCGGGTAGCCATTTTCCAAGGACTGGACAACGCGGGCAAACACCATCTGGCGGCCATCTTCGCGGTCGCCCATATATTCCCAATGATCGGCGGACATAGAATTGAGCAGGTCGTTCAGCTCCTGCATTTGGCGTGCGGCATTCTTGCGAAGGCCAAAACCGTTTCTGCCGTTGGGTGCGGCAATCACTTGGTACTCGTACATTTACTCACCCCTGAATTTAACGTTGTCGAAAGTATCGCAGGGGAAAGCTCGGGCCAAAAGGAATCTGGCTTAAATCTGTCTGAAATGTGTCGAAACTAAGGTGTGAAGAGATAAAGTATAATGATAACAAATATTTAATAGTTTCATGTTTAGCGACTTATGTCAGGATTTGACTATCACGCCGAAAGCTGGCCGTTTCGCTTCCGAAGTCAGTCTGCGAGATCTAAGACCAGTATACAGAAACCGGAAACGGCGCTCAATTCAGGGTAGAGCGCGGTCGCGTACTATTTGAAAGAACTGATTCTGCTAATTTGATCAGATGCGCTGAGTGTCTTCTTCGACCAAAGAGCCGTCGGATCCATCTGTAACTTCGCCAGCCTCTTGGTCCGACACTGTAGCCTCTACGGCCTCGAATTTTTGGGATTCGGTATTGTCATCTTGCGCCTCTGGCTCGTCCATTGGCGGAGGCAAGCTACCTGCTATTTCAACTTGGGTTTCTTCTTGAGCAGGGCGCTTAAAGACCAAGACATTCTGATACATCGTCGTCTTGCCCATCAAGCCTTCACGTTCTTCAGAAGGCAAAGTCTCAGCGCGCAGAAACTCCCACCCCTCTTTGGCATATTCGTTGATCGCTGTCTCAAAAGCCAAACTAAACCGATCGGCTGTTGTTTTTAGGCCCTTGGCTTTCAGCCCCTTAGTCGGGGCGGGAACAACTTTGTATTCATAAATCATTGAAACTGCTCATGCTATGTTTGGCGGAACCTAACGGTTTGGGGCCAATTTTGAAAGCTAAGGAAGGGTCTCGATATACTAAAGGCCCAACTTGCCTTGTACCAATTGGTTCACAATACCTGGGTTCGCCTTGCCGCCAGTCGCCTTCATCACCTGACCGACAAACCAACCGGCGAGTTTTGGGTTCACCTTGGCTTTCTCGACCTGAGCAGGGTTAGCTGCGATGATCTCATCCAGCGCGGTTTCAATGGCGCCGGTATCGGTCACCTGTTTCATCCCGCGCTCTTCAACGATCTGCGCGGGATCGCCGCCCTCGGTGTAGACGATCTCGAACAGGTCTTTTGCGATTTTACCGGAAATATCGCCGGATTTGATCAAAGCAATGATGCCACCAAGTTGGTCAGCAGTAACGGGGCTGTCGGTGATACCTTTGTCGTCGTCTTTCTTCAAACGACCGAAGAGTTCATTGATGACCCAGTTCGCGGCAAGCTTGCCATCACGGCCTTCTGCCACAGCCTCAAAGTAAGCGGCATTCTCCGCTTCGGCAGTCAGAACACTGGCGTCATAGTCCGACAAGCCGAAATCGGCCATGAAGCGGGATTTCTTGGCGTCTGGCAATTCTGGCAGGGAAGCAGCGATATCTTCGACCCACGCCTGTTCGATTTCCAATGGCAGCAGGTCGGGGTCGGGGAAATAGCGATAGTCATGCGCTTCTTCCTTTGACCGCATAGAGCGCGTTTCGTTTTTGTCCGGATCGTAGAGGCGGGTTTCTTGAACAACTTCTTGGCCGTCTTCGATTAGGGCGATCTGACGGCGAGCTTCGACCTCAATCGCCATCTGGATGAAACGCATAGAGTTCATGTTCTTGATCTCACACCGAGTGCCGAGGTGGCTGAAATCCTGCGTTTCCTGATATTTTTCATAATCGCCCGGCTTGCAGACGGACACGTTGACGTCCGCACGCAAGTTGCCGTTCTGCATATTACCATCGCAGGTGCCTAGGTACCGCATGATCTGACGCAGTTTGCCGACGTAAGCGGCGGCTTCTTCTGGTCCGCGAATGTCAGGGCGCGACACGATTTCCATCAACGCAACGCCGGTGCGGTTAAGGTCAACGAATGACATATGCGGATCCATGTCATGGATAGACTTGCCAGCGTCCTGCTCCAAATGGATGCGTTCAATCCGAACCACGCGCGCGGTGCCGTCGCCCATTTCGACCAGCACTTCGCCTTCGCCGACAATCGGATGATAGAGCTGCGAAATCTGATAGCCTTGCGGCAAATCTGGGTAGAAATAATTCTTGCGGTCAAAGGCGGATGTCAGATTGATCTCTGCCTTTAGTCCTAAGCCTGTGCGCACGGCTTGTTCCACGCAGCCTTCATTTATGACGGGCAACATGCCGGGCATGCCAGCATCAACAAATGCCACATTGGAGTTTGGCTCCGCTCCAAACAGCGTGGAGGCACCAGAGAAGAGTTTCGCCTTGGTCGCGACTTGTGCGTGGACCTCCAAACCGATGACAAGTTCCCAGTCAGATGTCGCGCCCGCAATGGTTTTTGGGGCAGGGGCGTCGTAGGTCAAATCCAGCATAATGCGCTCCGAAATTGGTCTCGGTAGCTTCTAGGCCAAGGCTGTGGTGGCGGCAAGTGGGCTGCAGTGCTTAAAGCAATCCGCGCGCGGCGGCTTGGGCACGATAGTCCGTTAAAATTTCATCCATGCGGTCAATGTTCCACGTTAAGTCACGTGGGTTTCCGTCCGGATCGGTGAAGGTAAACCGCATTTCACCGCCTTGTTCTATCAGCGCTTCAAAGTCCGCCGCACCTTCCGCTGTGAGTTTGCATTCACGGCCCGCGAGGCATGGGCGACGTGTTTCCTGCCAAACCACTTCTCCGTCGCGCTCCACCCGAAATCCATCTGGTTCAAACTCCATCCCGCGTTCGAGGCCAAACTCAATCTCGTCTGGAGTGAGGAAGAAAAACATCGCCCCGAAATTTGGACGCTTTGAAAACACATCGACGTAGCGGACATAGCACCGTTCTTCCAGCAGATCGCCTGTGGTGCGCTCGTCACAAAAGCTGTCCCATAACCCAAAGGCTTTCTGGTGGGTCACAATCCATTCGCCCGGCGTATCATTGCCATCGCGATCTTGAGCGATAACTGGAAACGCGATGGCAATGGTAAGGGATAAGGCGGCGAATAGGGTTTTCATGTCGGTTTCCAGCTTTCGAGAGTGACATAACGCAATTGGATACGCTGTGTGATCACGTTGTCGTGGACCACTTTTCCGCCAAAGTAGCTAGGGGTGCGCTCATGCCAAAGATGAAGAAGAAGCGGGACCTGCCTCAGAAAACCTGCCCAGTATGCCAAAAACCCTTCGTGTGGCGTAAGAAATGGGCGAAAGACTGGGACAGTGTTCGCTATTGTTCAGAGCGCTGCCGCAGAGCTGGTGTGCGCTAATTGGTCAAATCACCTTACCAAAACTGTTGCCTATGGGAAACTTCTGAACTAGGTCGGTCTTTAAGCGGAAAGAAGAGGTGCACATGTCACAGCGTATCGAAAAGAACGGCCTTCAAGTGGATGCCGAACTTGCGGAGTTTATTGATGGAAAGGTGCTGCCCGGCTCAGGCGTAAAACCCGAAGATTTTTGGCAGGGGTTTTCGAGCCTAGCTCATGATTTTGCACCAAGAAACACCGAGCTGCTTGCCAAACGTCAAAGCATTCAAGGGCAAATTGACGATTGGCATATCGCAAGGGAAGGACAGGCGCTTGATGGCGCGGAATACAAAGCATTCCTGCGCGAAATCGGGTACCTCGTAGACGAAGGTCTAGAATTCGAAATCGAAACGGCTAACGTCGATCCTGAAATTGCTCTGGTCCCTGGGCCGCAATTGGTTGTGCCGATTACAAATGCGCGTTTTGCTTTGAATGCGGCAAATGCGCGATGGGGCAGTTTGTATGATGCGTTTTATGGGACAGACGCGATGGGAATCCTGCCGCCTGCGGGCGGGTATGACCGCGGGCACGGATCGCGTGTTGTCGCAAGGGCGCGTGTCTTCCTTGATCAGGCCTTCCCGATTGAGAACACAAGTCATGCTGATGCGCGGCGTTACTACGTCGATAAGGGTGCTTTGCTCATCGACGATGAGCCATTGAGGGATCCGTCGCAATTTGTGGGATACACAGGGCATCCGAAAGGGCCAGACAGTATTCTTTTGCGGAACAACGGGTTGCATGTGCAGTTGGTCTTTGATCGCGCGCATCCGATTGGCAGCCGAGATCAGGCGCTCTTGGCTGATGTTCGGTTAGAAAGCGCGGTTTCTGCGATCATGGATTGTGAAGACTCCGTCGCTTGCGTGGATGCCGAAGACAAGGTCTTAGCCTATACGAACTGGCTGGGGCTAATGCAGGGCAATCTGGAAAGTACGTTCCAAAAGGGCGGTCAATCCATGACCCGCCGACTGAATGACGATATTTCCTACACGGCCGCTGATGGGTCGGACGCTACGATGAAAGGGCGGGCCCTACTTTGGGTGCGCAACGTTGGCCATCTGATGACCAACCCTGCCATTCTCTTGAAAGATGGGTCCGAAGTCTACGAAGGCTTAATGGACGCGATGATTACAACTTTGATCGCCATCCATGACCTTAAGCGCGACAGTGGCAATTCGGTCCATGGGTCGGTCTATATCGTGAAGCCGAAGATGCACGGGCCTGAGGAAGTTGCCTTCACCAATGACATCTTTACGCATGTTGAGGACACGCTCGGTCTGCCGCTAAACACCGTGAAGGTGGGGATCATGGATGAGGAGCGTCGCACGACGGTGAACCTCAAGGAATGTATTCGTGCGGCAAAGTCTCGGGTGGCCTTTATCAACACGGGCTTCCTTGATCGCACTGGGGACGAGATCCACACCTCTATGGAAGCTGGTCCGTTCAGTCGGAAAGACTTTATCAAGCGCAAACAATGGATTGGCGCGTATGAAAACCAGAACGTAGACATTGGCTTGGAATGCGGGTTTTCTGGAAAAGCTCAGATCGGCAAGGGCATGTGGGCCATGCCGGATATGATGGCTGCGATGATCGAACAAAAGATTGAGCATCCCAAATCGGGCGCGAATTGCGCTTGGGTGCCAAGCCCGACGGCTGCGACATTGCACGCTCTGCACTATCACGCGGTCGATGTGATGGCGGTTCAGGCGAAACTGAAAGCGGGCGGTCGGCGGGCCTATGTGCAGTCGATCCTTGATATTCCATTGGCGGCTTATCGCGCTTGGACACCGGCGCAAACTCAGCGCGAGATAGAGAACAATGCGCAAGGTATCCTTGGGTATGTTGTCCGGTGGATCAATCAGGGGGTGGGCTGTTCCAAGGTGCCGGACATCAATGATGTTGGTCTGATGGAAGACCGTGCGACCTGCCGGATCAGCTCTCAAGCGCTCGCGAATTGGCTGCATCACGACGTGGTCACCCAAGATCAGGTCATGGATACAATGCGCAAGATGGCAGAAGTCGTGGATGGGCAAAACGCCGATGATCCAAAATACCGTCCAATGGCGCCAGATTTTTCTGGCGTCGCATTCCAAGCGGCCTGCGATCTGGTGTTCAAAGGGCGAGAGCAACCGTCTGGATACACTGAGCCGGTCCTCCACCGTCGTCGGTTGGAACTCAAAGCACAAAGAAATCACTAAGGAACACAGATATGGCTGAAATTTCGGCAAACCGTGCGCGCACGATCATTCGCAAAACTTTAGCTAAGGGCAAAGAAATGGGCCTAAAGCCGCTTTCCGTTGTTGTTTTGGACTCAGGCGGGCACGTCAAAGCATTCGAACGTGAGGACGGTGCAGCGCCGGGGCGTTTCGCGATTGCGCATGGTAAGGCCTATGGTGCGGTGATGTTGGGAATGCCAGGTTCCGCTCAGATGGCGCGCGCCGAAAAGCAGCATTATTTCATGACGGCGGTAAACGGTGTCTACGGCGGGCAGGTTGTTCCGGTGCCGGGCGGTATCTTGGTTCTTGATAAGCGCGGGAATACGATTGGCGCAGTTGGTGTGACTGGAGACACATCCGACAACGATCTGGAAGCTGGCATGGTTGGAATCGAAGCAGCCGGGCTGAGAGGGCAGGGTTAAGTCCAGCTAAGACATCTGTGCGTCAGCTGCCACGCCGCTGTGCAGCATAATTGGGTTTCATTCTTTCACTGTGGCATTACATTGTCTCAGTGAAAGGAACTAATATGACTCGTCCAGTTATCGGCATCATTGGCAACAGCGGATTGATGAACGACGAATATCCCGTTCAAGCCTCTGGTACTCTGAATCTGGATGCTGTGGCCGAAGTTTGCGGCGGCATGCCGATTATTGTGCCTGCCAGCCCTGGTTATGTGTCGGTTCAAGAGCTCATGGAAATCTGCGACGGATTTGTTTTCACCGGGGGCCGTCCCAATGTGCATCCGGAGGAATATGGCGAGGTCGCGACCGAAGCGCATGGTGCTTTCGACCGAGATCGTGATCGGATCGCGCTTCCTTTGATCCGAGAATGCGTTGCCGTTGGTTTGCCCATTTTGGCGATTTGTCGTGGGTTTCAGGAGCTCAACGTGGCCATGGGCGGTTCTCTCTATCCAGAGATTCGTGACTTGCCGGGGCGCGATAACCATCGGATGCCGCCCGACGGGACACTGGAAGAGAAGTTCGCGATGCGTCATGTGGTGACAATGACCGAAGGCGGTCGGTTTCATCGCGTATTGGGATCGACCGAGGTTCTTACGAATTCTCTTCACGGGCAGGGTATTAAAGAAAAGGGCGACCGGATTGTGATCGATGGCTACGCCCCCGATGGGACGCCCGAGGCTATCTATGTTGCCGGCGCGCCGGGTTTCACTTTGGGTGTTCAGTGGCACCCCGAGTGGCAGGCAGGTTCTGATCCCGTATCAAAACCTTTGTTTGAGGCGTTCGGCGCTGCCGTTCACGCGTGGTCCAATGCCAAAAAGGTCCAACCTGCGAAAAGCGCTTGAGTTGAGCGCAGGCTTGGTGTCAAACATCCAAAGTGTTAGCGCAAACAGCTTGGATGGCCGGTATGAAACGCTCAAGAATTAACGACATTATGGCGGAGGCGGATGAGATGATCCGCCATTACGGGTTCGTTTTGCCGCCTTGGGCCTATTGGTCACCGGATGAGTTTGTCTCTCGCAAAGACGAAGCTTCTCGCGTGATTTCTGCCCGCAACGGGTGGGATGTTACCGATTACGGCGACGGCGATTTTGAAAAGATGGGGCTGTTTCTGTTCACTTTGCGCAACGGACGCTTGGATGATCTGCAACGCGGCGGTGGCATGTGCTATGCAGAGAAGCTGTTGATTTCGCGGCAAGATCAGCTGTCACCGATGCATACGCATGTCATCAAGGCAGAAGACATTATCAACCGTGGCGGTGCGACTTTGGTGGTGGAGTTATTCGGCTCGGATGCAGATGGAAACTTCGCCGAGGACAAAGGTGGAACCGTATATTGCGACGGCATTCAGCGCGACTTTGCGGCTGGTGAAAAACTGAAACTCGCCCCAGGTGAAAGCGTGACTTTGATGCCGGGTGATTGGCACGCGTTTTGGGGTGAAGGTGGGGATGTGTTGATCGGAGAAGTGTCGACCGTCAATGACGACGAAACCGACAATATCTTCAGAGAACCCATCGGTCGCTTTGCGGAGATCGAAGAAGACGTGGCTCCAACGCATTTGTTGGTGAGCGACTACCGAAAGTGGCTGTCCTAGATATTCAGCAACTTTGTTTCATGCTTTTTGAGGCAGCGACGTGCCGTGTCGCCATATCCCTTTAGGTCCGAGCGAAGGTCAGGGAAAAGTGTGAACAGCTCCTCGCGGGCGGCATCGGTGACTGCACCCACGCCCTGCGCGCCGGGATGGAAACTTTCGGTGGCTGCCCCGTCAGCATAGACGATTTCATGCTGGTCAAACATCATGTGGATGTAGGTCACATGGCCACCCTCATCTTGCGTGACGGCTTTCCCGTCGACGAGGTGTTTCGCAGCAACAAGAACTTCGGACTCACCGAACAGAAGTTCAGCGCGATAGCCCTGAAACAGCATCCGATGCTGGGGGGAGACCAACAAATCCTTTTGTAGGCCTGTGATCACGCCGGGGCGAATGCGGATCGGGGCGAACTTGCTAATGGCGTGGACAGTTCTGTTTTGAATCCAACGGATCGGCTGGAGGCCATGATCGCGTGTGATCACCAAATCCCCAACGCGCAGGTCCGCGATGTCTCTTGCGCCATTTGGTGTCGCAATCATCGCGCCGGGGGTGAAGCAAATGACGTTCTCAATCTCCGAGAAATTGACAATCGTACCGTCGAACAAAGTGACTGAACCAGATAGGCTGCCTGTGCCGTCATCTGTTGTCGACAACGTAGACATATCGGCGATACCACCAAGTGCGAGGGTGTCGCCTATGGTCTCATCGCCGGAACCGCCATCAATCGTGATTGTTCCGTTGGTCGACTCACCCAAATCATCGATATCGATGATGTCATCGCCGGAGCCAGCAGAGATACTGTCGCCTTCGTTTGCAAAGATCGTATCGTTACCGGCGCCAGCGTCGACGGTATCAGAGCCTTGGCCGGTAGAAATCTGATCGTCGCCATCGCCTGTTGCGAAGGTGCTGCTACCGCTGCTTGCAGTGATAGTGTCGTTACCACTGCCGGTCGTGATATTCTCAATCTCGGAGAACGTTGCCGTGTCAGTTCCGTTGGAGAGAGTTCCAGCCCCTTCGGAGGTGAAAGTGACCGTAACATCTTGAGTAAGCGCCGCACCATCTATGGTGTCGCCAATAGTCTCACCACCGTTGCCGCCAACGATCGTATCATTCCCGAAATCGTCCGAAATCTGGAACGTATCATCGCCGTCGCCCATGTGGACGCTGTGGCCATCGCTGTTGTCGATAACCAAATCGTCCCCGGAACCGAGGTTATATTGTTCAATGCCGGTCAGTTCTGCCGAATTCGCACCGGTCTCCAGCAAATGGTCGCCACCAGTTCCGCCGGTCCCGGGGTCTGGGTCCGGATCGGGATCAGGCGGCGGATCTGGAGGTGGATCCGGCGGCGGATCGGGTGGAGGGTCCGGCGGCGGGTCCGGTGGAGGGTCAGGCGGGGGATCAGGTGGTGGATCGGGGTCACCTGGATCACCCGGATCAGACGACCCAACTCCGCCGCCAAACGTTAGAACGGAGTCCTCCGTAACTGCGGTCGCATCAAGAATATCGCCAACTGTTTCGTCGGAGTCGCCTCCGAAGATAACATCGCTGCCTGGAACGCCGGTGTCACTATACCCGTCCTCCAGAATGAAAACGTCGTCGCCACCACCACCGTCCATGCCATCTTGGCCAGTACCGCCGATGATCGTGTCGTTACCTTCGGCGCCGAGGATCTGGTCGTTACCGGCCCCGCCGTCGAAAGTGTCATTGGATAAGGTTGAACCGGTATCCAGAATGGTATCGTCGCCGTCACCACCGTAAATGGTATCGCCGTCATCGCCGAAGCCGGTTTCTAGGAAATCGTTGCCATCACCACCAAAGATTATGTCAGCACCTTCGCCACCGGATATGCTGTCGTCGCCAAGTCCGCCATAGACTTCATCATTGCCCGCGCCCGCTTCGATTGTGTCGTCGTCGGGCCCACCGGGGCCGGTGTTATCACCGTTGTCGACAAAATCACCCTCGGGATCGCCAACATAGCTGGCATCGATCAGGTCGTCTCCAGAGGTGCCGCTAACCGTCCCATTAGGCATTAAAGCCTCCCGAGTTCAATTGTTGGGAAATGCGCAGCCGGATTGCAGCCAATTTTGACTGAGAGATTTCTGAATATGAAAGCATCGTGCGCTGCATTCTCGACCCAAATTCGGTTTTAGAATGGGAATGCGCTTCTTCAATTGACTGCGCCCACCCACAAACAGGGTTAACGGGTCGTGATGGCACCATTGGGAGAGGCCTGCGGCATCAATGCGAAAGCCAAGGTTATTTTGTGGCGAAGGGCGTGAAATGTGGCAAGAGCGCGGCGAAAACCGTTGATTTTTCTGGTTTTGTTCTTGTTTTGAGCCTTTCCGTATTAACGGAGAGTTATTTGTTCGCAAATTGTAGACGGTCGGATCCACTGATTCTAAATCAGAGATGGCTGCCGTAGTCCGTCGAGCAATCGAGGGATGATGGATTTGAACTTGAAGAACCCTGCGGTTGCGGCGGACCAGCCTATGCTATCGTAGTCTCGAACCTGCGGTTGGAGCGATACTCCGGCCGTTTCGATCGCATTCAGCCAAGGCGAAATGTGATCGTGGGACGGGCCAATTGTGAGATGATGAAATCCGAGGCGGCGAATGGAATGAGAAGCCACCCAATCGTTCAACTGATCTGCTGAATTTACCAAAGTCGGCGTTTCGCCGAGTGTTGCTAAGCGTCTGCAAGCATCATTCGCAAGTGCGGTTTTGAAGTCTTGCTGCAACCCTGAGGGTTCCAAGATGCTTTCAGTCGAACTCGGAACCAAAACCGCGATCGGACACTTAAGTGGCGCAAGAGTATCTGTTGATAGGTCGCTGATATGTATAGCAAATCCGTCGAAACCTTCGCTAGAGCCAGTTGGTGCAGGACCGAGTGGCGGTAAATTGGGATCATCGAGCGGAGCCGCGAATTGCGCCAAACCCCTAGGGTTAAAACGATTCTGAGTGTACTTTGCAATGTTGTCAGGCCGCGCGAGGTAAGTCTTCCCTGCTGTTTGCAATCCGGCGACCCAGCGCCATGACAAAGTGTTTGATGCAGCGTCAGCATCTAGCAAATGCCGCATGAAAAAGTCGGCACCCAGAGTCCACGGCAGCCTCAGCGTAAAGATCCAGATTGATGCGAACCACATACGCGCGTGGTTGTGCAAATAGCCTGTTTCAACCAATTCGTTCGCCCAATGATCAAAGGCGTCGATGCCGGTACGTCCAAGGCAAGCGTCTTCCCACTCCGATCGTAAACCGGATTGCGTTTGAATCTGGTTCCACGAAGCGTTCAGGTCCGCTTTGTAGCGGTCCCAAAGGGCAGGACGGCGCTCCAAAACACCTTTCCAATAGGTGCGCCAGCAAACCTCTTGGATAAACTTTTCTGCGTCCTTGGCGGTGTGGTGCCGAAGCACTTCGATCAGCACTTCCTCTTCCGAAATCACGCGATGGGTCAGGTATGACGACAGGGCGGAAACATGAGGATGGTTGGTTAGGTCAAAATTTCGGAGTCGTGCATAGCTTGACCCGGCTTTCGGGGCGAAAGATTTTAGCCGGTCTAAAGCGGTGGCTCTGCTCGGAGGAAACTCAATCATTTTTGGCAACTTAAGCCGCCAGTGATTTCGGTCAAGCGGATGGTGTTGCGACGAAGTTTGTCAGACAATAGCGACCAAAACACTCCGCCAAAACGAAGTCCCAACCGGTTTGGTAATTGCCAGCAGTTGCGGTTGCCGCATCACCCAAACGGTCAAATCCGGAATGGGTCAGCTCAATACGGGTTCCGGTGTCCGTCGGAATGAAGATCACTTCTAAATCTGTTGCTTCACCTTCGGAACGGCCAACATACCAGCTGACGCCTAGAGCGCGGCCTTCGTCCCACTTTGTAATGGTGGCCCATCGGCCTGTCGTGCCGTCATGTTTCGTCTCTGTGATATAGCCGCCTTCGCGCGTTTCTACGTCGACGGACTTTGGAAGTTCGCCATCGCCCGCAGATAGGGAGTGGCTGTCGAGAGGCCACCATTTATCCAAGTTTTTTGTAAAGAGATCAAAAGCTTGCTTTAGTCTCAATGGCACATTCAAAGTCTTTTCAAAGGGTTGGGTCATAACTGTTCCTTTTTCGACTGAGCAGCTTCAGAAAAACATGCCAGCGCGTCGCCCCACAGGCTGTCGAGGTAACGCCTCAATGCATCAACACCTTCTGGAGAAATAGCGTAGAGGCGCTTGGTTCCACTGCTGGCGCATGTCAGCAATCCGGCATCTGTTAGAACGCGGAGGTGCTGGCTGACGGCTGGTCGTGAGATGGGTAGCCCATCTGCAATCTCGCCAACTGGTCGGGCGCCAGTGCGCAGGCTTTCCACGATTGCGCGGCGAGAAGGGTCGGCTAAAGCTGCTATTGCATCTTCGTAATTCATGACTTACGGTAAGTGGTGACTTACACTCCTGTCAAGTCGGCCTATATATCGAGGAAAGTGCGATGCAGGCTGAATGTGCCGCACTTGAAGCCCCTGCAGGTCACCACTAAGACTCTATCAGGAAAAATGTTGTAAGGACGCCTGCGTCCCCCAATTGAGGCAATGAAAATGCAAGATCCCGTCGAAACATATATGAACCTTGTGCCAATGGTTGTTGAGCAAACAGCCCGCGGCGAGCGCGCTTACGACATCTTCTCGCGCCTACTGAAAGAACGGATCGTTTTCGTTAACGGACCCATTCACGATGGAATGAGCCAATTGATTGTGGCGCAGCTTCTTCACCTTGAAGCCGAAAACCCCAAGAAGGAAATTTCGATGTATATCAACAGCCCAGGTGGCGCTGTTCATTCGGGCATGAGCATCTATGACACGATGCAGTACATCCGCCCGAAGGTGAGCACGCTGATTTGCGGTATGGCAGCCTCCATGGGGTCCGTAATCGCTGTTGGTGGTGAAAAGGGTCTACGTTTCGCGCTACCCAATTCTGAAGTCATGGTTCACCAGCCATCCGGTGGTGCGCAGGGTATGGCGTCTGATATTTTGATCCGCGCCAATCACATCGAGCAGACCAGAGAACGGATGTATAAGCTTTATATGAAACATACCGGTCAAACTGAGAAAGAAGTCGAAAAAGCTTTGGACCGCGACAAGTGGATGACACCCGAAGAGGCAAAAGAATGGGGTCATATCGACGAAATCGTCGAGAACCGTCCTAAGTCCGATGACTAACGCAAAGTGACCTTAAAGTGGTCATTTTGACATTGTAGACCTTTGCGGGCTGTCCTAAGGTTGACCTAAGAGGGCAGTCCGTTTGTTTTTTTGAGGCGATCGTCAGGGATCATGTGATGGCAAATAACTCCGGTAACGATAGCAAAAACACGCTTTATTGTAGCTTCTGCGGTAAGAGCCAGCATGAGGTGCGAAAGCTGATCGCTGGTCCGACCGTGTTCATCTGCGATGAATGCGTTGAGCTTTGCATGGACATCATTCGTGAAGAGACGAAATCCGCTGGTCTGAAAGCAGGCGAAGGTGTGCCGACGCCAACCGAAATTTGCGGCGTTTTGGATGACTACGTTATCGGACAGATGCACGCAAAGCGCGTTTTGTCAGTTGCGGTGCATAACCACTATAAACGCCTTAACCATTCTGAGAAGTCCGACATTGAGCTGGCGAAATCAAACATCATGCTGATTGGCCCAACGGGCTGCGGTAAGACGTTGTTGGCGCAGACGCTGGCCCGCATTTTGGACGTGCCGTTCACAATGGCGGATGCGACCACACTGACCGAGGCCGGTTATGTGGGCGAAGATGTCGAGAATATCATCCTAAAACTGCTCCAAGCCTCCGAATACAATGTCGAACGCGCGCAGCGTGGCATCGTCTATATTGACGAGGTCGATAAGATCACGCGCAAGTCTGACAATCCGTCGATCACTCGTGATGTGTCAGGTGAGGGTGTGCAGCAAGCGCTGTTGAAGATCATGGAGGGCACAGTTGCCTCTGTGCCACCGCAAGGTGGGCGCAAGCATCCTCAGCAAGAATTCCTGCAAGTCGATACGACGAACATCCTATTCATCTGTGGCGGGGCGTTTGCGGGGCTGGATAAAATCATTGGCCAACGCGGCAAAGGCTCTGCGATGGGCTTCGGCGCGGATGTGCGCGAAGAGGACGATCGCGGGATTGGAGAGATCTTTACCGACCTTGAGCCAGAAGATTTGTTGAAGTTTGGTTTGATCCCTGAATTCGTTGGCCGTTTGCCTGTGATCGCGACGCTTACCGATCTGGACGAAGATGCTTTGGTTACGATCTTGACGCAGCCTAAGAACGCGCTGGTGAAGCAATATCAGCGTTTGTTTGAGCTAGAAGATACCAAGCTGACCTTCACGGACGATGCATTGCGTGCCATCGCAGGACGCGCGATTGAGCGTAAAACTGGCGCACGTGGCTTGCGGTCTATTCTAGAAGACATCTTGCTTGATACAATGTTCGATCTACCTGGCATGGACAGCGTTTCGGAGGTGGTCGTGAACGAAGAGGCTGTCACCTCTGATACGGCGCCACTGATGATCCACGACGATACGAAAACCAAAGAAAGCGCGACAGCAAGCTGATGCGCTTAGGCCGCGCAACCCCCATCTTACGCATGTTTGATGAGGGGAAGGCGCGGGAGTTTTATGTCGATTGGCTCCAGTTCAAAGTTCAATTCGAACATAGGTTCGGTGCGAATATGCCGTTGTATCTTGGCTTGGTGCGCGACGATTTAGAGCTTCATCTTTCGGAACACCACGGCGACACGACGCCAGGAACACGTGTGCGTTTGGCCGTTGATGGCATTCATGCGTTTTATGATGACATCGCATCGCGCCGATATGCGTTTCTGCGCCCGGGTGCGCCGCAGAAGCAGGAGTGGGGCGAATGGGATCTTACGCTTACCGACCCCTTTGGGAACAAACTGACTTTCTATGAGATCATGCAATGACCGTGAGGCACATTTCTACCGGATCGCCCTTCGAAAAACAGATTGGCTATAGCCGCGCAGTCGTTGCCGATGGTTGGGTCTTTGTTGCAGGAACGACAGGGTATGACTACGACACGATGGTCATGCCAGACAGCGTTGCGGATCAGTGTCGAAACGCTCTGAATACGATTGAACGAGCGCTAAAAGAGGCGGCGAGCAGCTTGGATGACGTTGTTCGTGTCAATTACATCGTGCCCGAAAAGGACGATTGGCCAGAATGCTGGCCGATCACGTCAGAGGCTTTCGCCAAAGCGCTGCCCGCGGCGACAATGATTTGTGCTGACCTTCAAAATACAGAAATGAAGATCGAAATCGAAGTTACAGCGCGCGTCAGTCGTTAGGGTTTTCCGCCAACGCCGATCTCCGCTCTGGACCTTTTTGGCGGTTTGCTGCAAGACAGTACCAAGAGATTTTGGAGCGGATCGACGCAATGGCGAACTTCATCAAACGCATCTTTACTTGGTGGGATGGTCAGACTTTTGGCACCCAGTTTTGGACCTGGCGCAAGGGTGAAAAGGTTGGTGAGGACGAGGCCGGTAACATCTTTTACCGCAATGCGGACGACAGCAAACGCTGGGTCATCTACAATGGTGAAATCGAAGCTTCGCGTATCAGCCCTGACTGGCACGGCTGGCTTCATCGGACGTGGGACGAGCCGCCAACGGAACGGCCATTGGTGCGCAAGGACTGGGAACAGCCACATGAAGAGAACCTGACAGGCACCATGGCAGCCTATGCGCCTGCTGGGTCTTTGCGTCAGGCCACGCCAGCGGCGCGGTCCGATTACGAGGCTTGGACGCCAGAATAATGCGGGAGAATGGCGCAGAGGTGGCCATGGGAGCCATTGTTCTAGCCGCCGCTGCTGGCTTTTTCTTCTATGTTATGCAGGTCGCTGGCGTTGGCGGGTTAGGGCGCACCTATGATTTGACCGCAAGCTTTCGATCAGTCGAGGGCATTTCGGTCGGTACTGACGTGCGTTTGGCAGGTGTGAAGATCGGTTCGATCTCTGGCATCGACCTTAATCAGGAGACCTACCGAGGTGATGTAAAGCTTGCCATCGAGCGTGGTATTGAAATTCCAAATGACAGCGCCGCGGTTGTTGCGTCAGAAGGGATTTTGGGTGGAAACTTTATCGAGATTGTCCCCGGTGGGTCATTCGACACTTTTGCCGAGGGTGAAGAAATCTTGGACACGCAGGGGGCGGTGAGCCTTATCTCGCTACTCTTGAAGTTTGTCACCGGTGAAGGCGAATAATGAAGACTGCGTTCGTTTGTCTTTTGTTGGCCTTCAGCGCCTGCAGCGCGATCGCGCAAATTGCCTTGGAGGGTGTTGGCGGCGAACTCCGTGTTCTAGACAAAGTGACCGGCGAAGTTAGTGATCTAGACCTCCAAATTGGTCAGTCAGAGCAAGTTGGCCGTCTAAATATTACTTTGGAAGATTGCCGCGTGCCACGCGTTAATCCGACGGGTGATGCCTATGCGCGAATAACGGTTTACTACAGCGACAATATCTCCCCGGCTTTTGAGGGCTGGCTCATCGCCTCAGCCCCTGCGCTACATGCGATGGATCATCCACGCTATGATATCTGGGCTCTCCGCTGTAGCACGTCCTGAGCGCTGGACAGTGGCCCTGCAGGTCCAAACGTGGCGATTTGCTCTACGGCCATATCGAGTTGCAGATGATAATCCGCTCTCGTGATTTCAATGGCGCCAAGGCTGCTCAAATGCGGCGTGATGAACTGGGTGTCAAAAAGGCGAAAGCCTTGGGTGATCAAACGATCTATTAGGAAGAAGAGAGCTGCCTTTGACGCGTTTGTCGCTGTCGAGAACATGCTTTCGCCGAAGAACGCGGCACCTAGCGTGACGCCATAGACACCGCCGACCAACTCTTCATCATCCCAAATCTCCACCGAATGAGCATGACCCATCTGATGTAGCTGCAGATAGAGATCAAAGATGGTGTCGTTGATCCACGTCTCTGACCGGTCCGCGCATCCCGCAACAACGTCTCGAAATGCCATGTTCACCGTCGCCGAAAAGTGTCCTTTTCTCAGCGTCTTTTGCAGACTTCTTGAGGCATGAAACCCGTCTAGTGGAAAGACGCCCCGCATCCGTGGGTCGACCCAAAACACGCTCGGGTCGTCGCGGCTTTCCGACATTGGAAACACCCCAACGCGGTAGGCTTGCAACAGAAGCTGAGGCGTTAGGGGTGGGTCCTCGTCACGCATCTTTAGTTCAGATTGTCTTCCAACCAGTGTTCGAGCCAGTGGATATTGTAATCGCCTGTGAGCACCGCGTCTTCGTTCAAGAGCGCATGAAACAAGGGTACGGTCGTATCGACGCCATCAACGATCAATTCGCCGAGTGCCCGCGCCAGACGCGCCAAAGCTTCTGGACGGTCGCGCCCATGCACGATCAGCTTACCGATCAAGCTGTCGTAGTAGGGTGGGATGCGGTAGCCATCATAGAGAGCGCTATCCATCCGCACACCAAGGCCGCCGGGTGCGTGATATTGAGTGATGGTACCGGGGCATGGCGCGAAGTTGGGCAGGCGCTCCGCATTGATCCGCACTTCGATGCTGTGGCCGTTGATCTCCAGATCATCTTGGCCGAACGACATTGGCAAGCCAGAGGCGACGCAAATTTGCTCGCGTACCAAGTCGACGCCAAAAATGCCTTCGGTCACAGGGTGTTCGACCTGCAAACGTGTGTTCATCTCGATGAAATAGAACTCATCGTTTTCGAACAGAAATTCGATGGTGCCTGCGCCGATGTAGTTAATCTTTGCCACGGCATCCGCACAAACCTTACCGATCTTTTCGCGCAGCTCAGGTGTGATGCAGGGGCCGGGGGCCTCCTCGAATACCTTCTGGTGGCGCCGCTGAAGGGAACAGTCTCGTTCGCCTAAGTGGACGGCATTGCCCTTTCCATCGCCAAAGACCTGAATCTCGATATGGCGTGGAGTGGTCAGGTATTTCTCGATGTAGACTTCATCATTGCCAAAGGCCGCTTTGCCTTCTGCGCGAGCGGAATGGAATGCTTGTTCCATGTCGTCTGCGGTCTGAGCGACTTTCATGCCACGGCCGCCGCCACCTGCGGTAGCTTTGATGATCACAGGATAGCCGATCTCTTCGCCGATACGCTTTGCGTCGGCCAACGTATCAACACCACCGTCAGACCCGGGCACGCAAGGCACACCAAGCTGCTTCATCGTGTCTTTGGCGGTGATTTTGTCGCCCATGACGCGGATATGTTCCGCAGTTGGGCCAATGAAGGTAATGCCGTGATCTTCGACGACTTGAACGAAGTTCGCGTTTTCGGACAAGAACCCATAGCCAGGGTGGATCGCTTGAGCGCCAGTCACTTCGCAGGCTGAGATAATAGCCGGGAAGGAGAGGTAGCTGTCAGTGGACGAGGGTGGGCCAATGCAGATGGCCTCATCCGCCATGCGAACGTGCATCGCATCTGCATCCGCCGTCGAGTGGACGGCGACGGATTTGATGCCCATTTCTCGGCAAGCTCGCACGACGCGGAGCGCGATTTCGCCCCGGTTTGCAATCAGAATTTTATCGAACATCTGCTGCGCCTATTCGATGATGACCAATGGCGCGCCAAATTCGACGGGCGAGGCGTCTTCAACCAATATCCGCTTGATCGTGCCTGAGCGCGGGGCAGGGATGTGGTTCATGGTTTTCATCGCTTCGATGATCAAAAGCGTGTCGCCTTCGGAAACTGTTGCACCTGCGGAGATGAAAGCCGCAGCGCCCGGTTCTGGCGACATATAGACCGTGCCAACCATGGGTGAGGTCACAGCACCTGGGTGAGACGCGGGATCGTCAGATGCGCCTGCAGCCGGGGCAGGGGCGGCTGCTGGTGTTTCGGTGGCAGGCGCTGCTGCTACTGGTGCTGCCACGGCGGCAGGTGCTGCTGCTTGGACCACGGTTTGTTGTTGCTGACGGCTGACCCGAACATTCAAACTGTCTGCTTCGCCGTATTCACGCTTAACCTGAACTTCTGTCAGGTCATTTTCGCGCAATACTTCTGCGAGCGCTTGAATAAAGCTGACGTCACTGTCGCGTGTGGATTTGTTGCCCATGTTCCGCCTTGGTCCCTTGCCCAATTGTCTTTTTACGTTGTCACGTAACGTAACTCCGACAGACGTATAGTAAAAGGGGCAAGGTGTGAAAAGCACCAAGCGCGGATGAACTTGGTGCGTTTTCAGGTCTTTAAATAGCTAGATACTTCGCTCTGAGCTGTTCGTCTTCCAGAACTTCCTTGGCAGAACCGTCATAAACGACTGTCCCGGTGTCCAAGATCACCGCCCGATCTGCCAATTTCAAAGCGGCAACGGCGTTCTGTTCTACGATAACTGTGGTGATGCCCTGATCGCGAATGATGTTGAGGGTTTTTGCAATTTCCTGAACGATGACCGGTGCCAAACCTTCGTACGGTTCGTCCAAAAGCAGAACTTTGATGTCACGAGCCAGTGCGCGCGCAATGGATAGCATTTGCTGTTCACCACCGGAAAGCGTCACACCTTCCTGCCTCCGGCGTTCACCGAGGCGTGGGAACAGATCATAGATGCGGTCTAGGGACCAACCGATGGGAGGTGTAATTTGCGCGAGTTGAATGTTCTCTTCAACTGTTAGCCCAGGAATGATGCGTCGATCTTCTGGAACCAGCGCGATACCCGCTTTTGCGGCTTCGTGGCTGCGCATGTTGTGAAGCGGTTGGTGATCCAGCCAAATTTCACCATGCTTCAGTTGTGGATCCTCCATCCGCGCAATTGTGCGCAGAGTAGAGGTCTTACCAGCCCCGTTACGACCCAAAAGCGCAAGAATTTCGCCTTCGTGGATATTGAAGCTGATGTTTTGAACAATGTAGCTTTCGCCGTAATACGCCTCAATTTCCCAAACACTGAGGTAGGCGGGGTGAGTGGTGGCATTGTTCTGGTTCTTATTGAACGGTGCGTTCATCTGTCTTTCCTTTGCGGCTGCGGCAAAACTCTTACTGAAGAGTTTTGACAAATTTCTTTTTCAAGAAATTTGCGCCTTAAACTTGTGCCTCGCCCAGATAGGCTTCGCGTACTTTCGGGTGGCCCTTAATGTTTTCCGGTGTCTCTTCCACCAACGGTGTGCCTTGCGCCAAAACAGTGATCCGTTCTGCAAGGGAAAACACAACGTGCATGTCGTGTTCGATAATCGCCATAGTGATATCGCGCTTCTCGTGAATCTCTTTGAGCAGATCGATCGTGTTGTTGGTATCTGCGCGCGCCATACCTGCGGTTGGTTCGTCCAGAAGCAGGAGTCGCGGTTCTTGAACCAAACACATCGCCATTTCGAGGCGGCGTTTGTCGCCGCGCGAAAGACTCGCGGAATGCATGTGACGCTTATCCAACATGCTCACATCGTCCAGAATAGCCTCGGCCTGTTCCAAGATGTCCTTTTCCTTTTTGACATCCCCGATACCGTTCATTTTGAACGCCCCGTCGCGTTTAGCAAAGCAGGGTATCATAACGTTTTCAAAAACGGTCAAGTCGCCAAAAATCTCTGGTGTTTGGAAGACGCGACTGATCCCAAGTTGATTGATCTCATGCGGTTTGCGGCCAAGAACGGATTGGCCGTCAAACATCACCGATCCGCTGTCAGGGATGAGTTTCCCGACCAGAACGTTGAGTAATGTCGACTTACCCGCACCATTCGGACCAATGATTGCATGGACCGAGTTCTCTTCCACGCTAAGGTTTACGTCGCCCAACGCTTGCAAACCACCGAAGCGTTTGTTGATGCCTTTGACCTGAAGAATAGCCATGAATTTTCTCCTTATTCCGCAGGTGTTTCTTTGCTGACCAGAGCATCCTCTGACCCTTTACGGCGGAACCGCGACGCGACACGCTGACCAAGTTCAACCAATCCGCCGGGTACGAAGATCACGACCAACATGAACACGAGGCCAAGTGTCAGGTGCCACGCATGTCCGACAAAGAAGTTTGCGAGGATATAGACGAGGAAGTCTTCCAAACCATCGGGCAAGATCGATAGCCACGAATGCAGCTGCGATTCACTGATGGAGGACAAGATCTTCTCCATATATTTGATCGCGCCTGCGCCCAAGATCGGACCCAATAGGGTTCCCGCGCCGCCAAGGATCGACATGATCACGATTGTACCGCTCTCGGTCCAGAACATCCGTTCCGCACCTGCCTGAGCATCCATTGCAACCAAGAGGCCGCCGCCCAATCCCGCGTAGAGGCCGGAAATCACAAAGGCAGCCAGCATATAGGGCTTGGGGTTCAAGCCCGTGTAGCCCATACGGTGGTTGTTTGCTTTGATCGCGCGAAGCATCATGCCGAACGGTGACCGGAAGACGCGGATCGACAAATAGAAGCTCAGGACCAGAACAAGCGCACAAAGGTAGTAACCAGCCTCAAATGTAAAAGACCAATTCCCGACTTCGGCGACGTATTTCGCATTAAGGTCGAAGCCAAAGAGGTGAGGGACAGTCAGTCCGTTTTCACCTTTCAGGATCATAGGATCGTTGATTGGGTCAGGGGAGAGATTGGTCTCACCACCTGTGATTGGTGTCAGCACAGAATAGCTGAGACGATAGGCCATTTCAGCGAACGCAAGCGTTAAGATCGAGAAGTAGATACCAGTTCTACGAAGACAGATCCAACCGATCAGCACCGCAAAGATACCTGTGACAAACATCGCCATTGGGATGGAGATGATGACGTTGAAGTTCAGTAGCTTATACATCCACATCGCAGTGTAGCTGCCGATCCCGATAAAGGCGGCGTGTCCGAAAGACAGGTAGCCTGTTAGCCCGAACAGGATGTTAAAGCCGATTAGGACAATCCCGAAGATCGCAAAGAGCTGCATCAGAGCAGGATAGCCTGCGTTCAAGAAGCTCAGCGTGCTGGTTTCAGGGAAGGGGTTAAGTAGGATGGGTGCTGCCGCGGCCATAAAGGTGACAATGCAGAGTAATCCGAAGTCTTTCTTGTTCAATCCAAGCACGGGATCAGTCCTCCATCACGCCTTTGCGGCCCATAAGACCACGCGGACGCGTCAGCAAAATAATGATGGCGATGAGGTAGATGGCGATTTGGTCGACACCGATGATCAAGTTCGCGATCAGGTTCGAGTCGTCGAGACCAAGCCACTCAACAAGGTTGTTTTTCCAGGTTGGGAGCGAAGCAAAACTCTGCACGATACCCAGCAGGAAGCCCGCAAGCACGGCGCCGCCAAGTGAGCCCATGCCACCGACAACAACCACAACAAAGCAGGGCACAAGGTATTCCATGCCGAGGTTGTAGCTCGGCGCCTGGATCGGTGCGAACATCACGCCGGCCACACCAGCCACGGCCGCGGCCAAACCAAACATCATCGTGAAGTAGCGGTTGATGTCGATGCCCAAAAGCCCAACTGTTTCGCGGTCAGCCATGCCAGCCCGAACCACCATGCCGAAGGTCGTGAACTGAAGGAACGCGAACACGCCTGCAATGATGAACATAGAGAAGAAGAAGTAGACGATACGCCATGCGCTATAGGTGATCGTTGAGGCCTCGTATCCGAGGTAGACACCGAGATCTACGGGGCCGTTCAAGGCCTCAGGCATCGGTGTCTGGATGGGGTTTGCGCCGTACATAGCGCGGATGAGGTCGCCCAGAACGATTGCCAAACCAAAGGTCACAAGGATTTGGTCTGCGTGTGGGCGATGGTAGAAGTGACGGATGAGGCCACGTTCCATTGCCCAACCAATGAAGATCATGATCGGGATTGAGACAAGTACGGCAATCGGAACCGCCCAATCAGACAGCCAGTTGCCGAAGCTTTCTCCAAACCAGATCACCCAATAGGATGTCTCGACCGCCAGCGGTCGTCCTAAGAAGTCGGTTTGGGTGGGGTCCTCCACCACCTGAACGAGCTTGAAGAAGTCATCGGCACTGCCAATCTCGCGAATATCGCCCAAAACATCGCTCATCAAAACGGCGACAAAAGCGCCAATCATAAAGAGCGCGCCGTGGGCGAAGTTGACGACACCGAGTGTGCCAAAAATGAGTGTCAGACCAAGGGCGATCAGCGCGTATGCAGAACCGCGATCTAGCCCATTGACGACCTGTTGAATAATCTCTTCCATGCTCGTGTTCCCTCAGATGACATGGGTCAGTTTTGCCGGTGTCCGGCATTGGCGCCCCGCAAAAAGGGGACGCCAATCGTTTTTTAAGTCGCCCTTAGGCGCCTGAGTTACACTCACCGAGTGTCGCGTCTGCGCCACCGAAGGATGGGTGATCAGGTGCATATTCGACCTGTGCACGTGGTGTAACTTCCACGATTTCCAGCGTGTCGTACTGGTTGGATGGGTTCTCTTTACCCTTCACAACAAGAACGTCTTTGAAGCACTGGTGATCTGCGCCACGGTATGTGGTTGGACCGTTGCCCATGCCGTCGAATTCGAAGTCTTCGAGGGCTTCAGCAACGCCACATGGATCGAATGTGCCTGCGCGTGTCACAGCATCCGCATAGAGCAGTGTCTGTACGTAGCATGTGTGCGCTGCGTTTGATGGTGGACGGCCATACTTTTCACCGAAGGATTTGGTGAAGGCGGCAGTACCAGCATCTTCAAGCTGCCAGTTCCAGTTCATGGAGCCAAGGATACCCTGAATGTTCTGGCCAGCACCGGCTGCCATCAATTCAGAGTAAAGCGGAACCACGATTTCCATCTGAGTGCCGTCGACCACACGGTCACGGATACCAGCCTGGATCGCCTGTGTCAGCGAGTTCACCATGTCACCACCGTAGTGGTTCAGAACCAGAACGTCTGCGCCGGAGTTCAAAACAGGTGTGATGTAGCTGTTGAAGTCACCAGCGCCAACAGGTGTCAGCACAGTCTCAACTGTTTCCCAGCCCATCGCTTCTGTGGATGTCTGAACAGCTTCTTGAGTTGTGTAACCCCAGTTGTAGTCAGCAGTCAGGTGGTATGCGCGACGCTGATCACCGTAAGCGTTCTTCAACACAGGCGCCAATGCCGCACCGGACATGTAACTATTGAAGAAGTGGCGGAAACCGTTTGCTTTGCGGTCTTTACCAGTGGTGTCGTTGGAGTGTGTCAGGCCAGCCATAAAGATGATGCCAGCTTCTTGGCAAAGCGCCTGAACAGCAACAGCCACACCAGAGGATGAGCCACCGTTCACCATGATCACGCCTTCGCGTTCGATCATCTGCTGGGCGGATGCACGAGCAACGTCAGATTTCGTCTGTGTGTCACCTGTCACGAACTCAACCTTGCGGCCCAGAATACCTGTGCCGTCGAGGTTTTTTTCAGAGAAGGTGTTCAGCATACCGCCGTCACCCATGCCGTTGAGGTGCTCAACAGCGAGTTCCTGCGCACGCAGTTCGTCTAGACCTTCTTCGGCGTAAGGACCAGTTTGCGGTACGTTAAAGCCGATTTTTACGGAACCAGCGCCAGGCTCGTTTGTGTAAGCTCTCGCGGCTGACGCAGTAAAGATCGTGGGAACTGCAAGGCCCGCACCAGCGATGGTACCGGACTTCAGCACGCCACGACGTGTTACGTTGTTATTGGACATTAATATCCTCCCTTAGGGTTTGTCTCGACGCGAGCCTCCCCGCCCGCGTACGAATTGCGCTTTACAGCACTGCGCTGATCATGGTTTTCGATTGTGTGTTTGCACAGTTGATGCCTGCAAATGCTGGACTTTTTTGTAAAGTAATGCACAGAATACTATAGTGCACTGTAAATTGCTGCCTTCGCAGGTGCAGAAACGGTTTGAAAAGGTTTAAGGAAATGTCGGTTGCGAGCGAAGCAAAGACGGGGTCTCGGATACGCGAACGCCGTATTGATTTGGGGCTGCGGCAGGCTGATTTGGCCCAATCTGTCGGAATTTCGGCTTCGTATTTGAACCTAATCGAACACAACCGCCGCAGAATCGCGGGGCGACTTCTAGGTGACATAGCTCGCTCACTCGATGTCGAAGCAGCGCTACTCATGGACGGTGCCGACCGCGAAGTTCTTGAACAAATGCAGGCGGCGGCGATTCACTCGAAAAGCAAGGCGGAGATTGATCGCGCGGAAGACTTAGCTTCCAGATTTCCGGGGTGGGCGGAGTTGATCTGTGAACAAACACGCCGGATCTCAAACCTTGAAGCAAAAGTTCAAGAGTTGTCGGATCGGATGTCACACGATCCGGCACTGGCGGCGTCATTGCATTCTGTGATCTCATCGGTGACGTCGATCCGATCGACCGCCTCGATCCTCACAAGCGACGAAAAGTTGGACGCTGATTGGCAAAGCCGTTTTCACAAGAACATTCACGACGACGCCGTTCGGTTGGCCGGAAACAGTGAGAGCCTCATTGGGTACCTTGAAGCGCCTCAGGAGACCTTGATTGGAAACTTGCCCGCGCAATTGGTCGAAGAGTGGGTCGAGGGAAACTATGAACTCATTCGTGGCATGGAAACGAGCGGCCGGGCTGTTGCAGAAGTTGTAGAGGAAGCCGGCTTAGATAGCGCTGCGTCGTTGCTGCTGACGCAGTATTTGGACGAGGCGATGAGCGACGCTGCTGTCATGCCAATGTCTGAGTTCGCGAAAGAGGCAAAGAAACGAGACTATCATCCGGGCGAGTTAGCAGAGGTGTTCGAAACCAATCTGAGTGCCGTGTTCCGCCGTCTATCTGTACTCGGCCCTGAGTCGGGTCACCCGCCTATGGGGCTGACGGTATGTGATGCTTCGGGGGCGATCTTGTATCAAAAAACAGCACCTGAGTTTGGATTGTCACGTGCAGGTAACGCGTGCCCGCGATGGCCGATCTTCGAAGCACTTGGTCAGCCTGGTCGTCCGGTTGAACGGGAGGTGGTTTTGCCGACCGCACCAAAAACGCGGTTCATGTGTTATGCTGTGGCTGAGCAAACGTTGTCGGTTTTAAATGAACCGCCCATCATCAAAGCAACCATGTTGGCGATCCCAAACCCGTCTGAAGGGGCAAAGCCACCATTAACCGTCGGCCCGACTTGCCGGATATGCGCGGCGACAGATTGCACAGCGCGGCGAGAGCTCTCTGTCTTGACGTCAGCTTGATGGGGCTTTGACAGGCCGCACATAAGTCGCAATAGTCTAGGCTGCGCCTATCGGGAGGGCAGGCGCCACACGTTTTGGGAGGAACGGTGACATGGGCAAACGTGTCCTGCTGATCGAGGATGAGCCAAACATCATCGAAGCGATCAGCTTTATTCTATCGCGCGATGGGTTCACTGTGCACACGCATGAAGATGGCGAGACGGCGATGGAGAAGGTGCGCGCAACGCCGCCTGATATGATCATTCTTGATGTGATGCTGCCGGGGCGAAGCGGCTTCGACATTCTACGTGACTTACGCGCCGATCCAATGACAGCGGAGTTGCCTGTGTTGATGTTGACTGCGCGCGGTCAGACCAAAGATCGCGAGTTGGCGGAACGATTAGGCGCTGACCACTTCATGACAAAACCCTTTTCAAACAGCGAGGTGCGCGACCATGTTCGCGCAGTTCTTGAGACGTGACAGACAAACGAACTCAAAGCCTGTTTCTTGAAAGAAAGGGGTATCGCCAGCGTCGGTTTAGGGATGTAGCTCGTATGTTGCCGATCTTAGGCGGTATTCTTTGGACAATCCCATTGATGTGGCGCCAACAAGGTGAAGAGGCTGTCAGCAACGCGACGGCGCTCCTCTATATTTTCGGAGTATGGGTTTTTGTTATTTTTTGCACGGCGCTCGTGTCTAGATTGATCGAGCCCGGTAGCGATTTGATCGAAAAAGAAGGTGGCTCCTGATGCTGTCCTTTAACCTTCTGGTTGTCGTTGCGCTCGTCTACGTCTTGCTGCTCTTTCTTGTGGCCTTTATGGCGGAACGGCGCGCTGCCGAAGGCGAAGATGGCTGGCTCCGGTCACCGATGATCTATACGCTGTCGATCTCGATCTACTGTACCGCATGGACGTTTTACGGCGCTGTTGGATACGCCGCACGATCGGGATTCGAGTTTGTCACCATTTATCTCGGCCCCACTTTGGTCATGGTGGGGTGGTGGTGGATTTTGCGCCGCTTGGTCCGGATCGGAAAAACCCAGCGCATCACCTCAATTGCGGATTTGATTTCGAGCAGGTTCGGTAAATCCACACAATTGGGGATGATCGTTACGATCATGGCTGTCATCGCCACGACGCCTTACATCGCTTTACAACTTCAGTCGGTTACGCTGTCATTCGCTGTCTTTGCGGATAGTGACGGCACGAGCTGGAGCCTAGGTGATCTGAACGCAACTGCGATTTGGGTCACCATCGGTTTGGCGGTTTTCACCATTGTCTTTGGGACACGAAATCTCGACGCTAACGAACGCCACCATGGTATCGTGATTGCGGTTGCCGTTGAAGCGGTCGTCAAATTGGTTGCCTTGCTGGCCGTGGGTATCTTCGTCGTTTGGGGATTGGCGGGTGGCCCGTCTGAAATGCTCGCACAAATCGAGGCGTCGGAGCTTTCGACGTGGAGCCAAGATGGGGGGCGCTGGGTCACGCTGATTTTCTTGTCGGCTGCGGCGTTTTTGTGTCTGCCCAGAATGTTTCAGGTCTTGGTCGTTGAAAACGCAGACGAACGTCACCTCCATGTCGCAAGCTGGGCTTTTCCGCTCTACTTGATGGCAATGAGTCTGTTCGTGCTGCCAATTGCCGTCGTGGGATTGGACCTTTTGCCAGAAAGTGCAAACCCTGATTTGTTTGTTTTGACGCTACCGCTCAGCCAAGGTCAGGACGGTTTGGCGATTTTCTCCTTCTTGGGTGGTTTCTCTTCTGCGACATCGATGGTGATTGTATCTACGATTGCTCTTGCGACGATGGTATCGAACCACATCGTCGTCCCGATTTGGCTGTCGTCTGGCGGCAACGAAGGCGCCATGCAGTCAGGCGACGTTCGCCGTGTCATCGTGATTTCAAGGCGGCTGTCTATTGCGGGCATTTTGGCGCTGGGCTACCTCTATTACCGGTTGTCTGGCGGCGGGACTGCCCTTGCTGCTATTGGGTTGGTGTCATTCTCTGGCGCTGTTCAGGTTTTGCCGGTCATGCTTGGTGGCATTTTCTGGAGAGGAGCCACGCGGGTTGGGGCCGCATTGGGCCTTGTCACTGGCTTAATCGTTTGGGGGTGGACACTGTTCTTGCCAAGTATCGGCGAAAACGCGGTACTGTCTGCAGCGGTTCTTTCGGAAGGTCCGTGGGGCATCGCATGGCTGCGCCCACAGGCTTTGTTCGGGATCGAAGGTTTGGATCCGCTCATTCACGGTATCTTTTGGTCGATGCTGTTCAATTCGGTGATGTTCTTCCTTGGCTCGGTCATGAGTTTTCCCTTACCGCTTGAACGGCTGCAAGGCGCTCAGTTTGTGGATGTTTTTGCACATTCCGCGCAATCACGAACTTGGACCAGAGGAACGGCTGACGCCGAAGACCTATTGATCATGTCTCAAAGGATTCTCGGCAGCACTCAAGCGCAAAGCGTTTTCCAAGCCGCTGCGATGGATCAAGGCAAAGAAGGATATCTTCCCGACGTCACGCCTGATTTTGTGGAGCGACTTGAGAGAGAGTTGTCGGGCTCAGTTGGGGCGGCAACAGCGCACGCGATGATTGGTCAATTGACGCAAGGCTCTAACGTTTCGGTTGAAGATTTGATTGCAGTTGCTGACGAAGCGGCGCAAATTTTGGAATATTCAAACCAGTTGGAAGCTAAGTCAGCAGAGCAAGAAAGAACGGCGCGGGCGTTGAGAGAGGCCAATGCGAAACTGACCGAAGTATCAGAGCAAAAGGACGCGTTTTTGAGCCAGATTTCGCATGAGTTGCGAACCCCGATGACGTCTATCCGGTCCTTCTCCGAAATCTTGCGCGAAACGGAGATCGGTCCGAAAGATCGGTCGAAGTATGCTGGGATCATTCATAATGAAGCGATCAGATTGACGCGACTTTTGGATGATCTTCTGGACTTGTCAGTGTTGGAAAACGGACAGGTCGAGTTGCATCAACAAAGCGGCAGTTTGTCTGAATTGATAGACCGTTCCATTGACGCATCTGGTGTTACGAAAAAAGAACTTTGGATTATTAGAGCAAATGTGGACGAAGATGTTCTGTTGCACACAGATCTCGATCGACTTGCTCAAGTATTTATCAACATCATCACCAACGCGGCCAAATATTGCGACGCGGATAAGCCAGAACTAAGGATCGCTGTTCGGACCATCGGCGGTGGACACGTCGTGGATTTCGTCGACAACGGCGTGGGCATCCCGCGCTCAAAGCAAGCCATGATCTTCGAAAAATTTGCGCGTGTTTCTGATCAATCCACTGCTGGCGGTGCGGGCTTGGGATTGGCCATTTGTAGAGAGGTGATGAGCCGTCTCGGTGGCGGGATCACTTATTTGCCGGGGCAGGGTGGTGCGGCGTTCCGAGTGACACTTCCAGTGCCTCAAGCACTTGCGGCTCAGTAGTTAGCTGTTCTTGAGCGAGTCCAACGTTGGACGCATGCCGCCGAGGTCATAACCGGCAGCCGACGTCGCATTGAGGATATCTTCGGCTGACGTGTCTTCGGCCTGACCAAGCGCCCAGACAATCGAACACCGCGTGCCAGAGGCGCAATAGGCGAACACAGGTTCGTCGCTCGCATCAATGATCGCGCGCTGCTCCTTGGCAAGTTCCACACTCATTGTCTGATGCGTCAGCGGAATCTCAACAAAATTCAAACCAACATTCTCAGCCGCAGCTTTCACCACTTCGGCGTGATGAGATGGCGGAATTTCCATGTCGGGACGATTGCAAATGATCGTCCCAAATCCTGCCTCTTTGATGGCGGTCACATCCTCAGGATTGATCTGAGGCGATACGGCGTAGCTGTCGCAAAGTCTTCGAATATCCATTTGGTCTCCTTACGCGGTCTGTGGGGAACCGTCCAGATAGCGATTGGCAGTGGGCGCCATCGCCATGCCACCGATCATGGCAGCTGCGAATACTAAACCTGAGAGCCCGCCAAAACTCAGTGAGGCGATGGCTGGGCCGGGGCAGAGGCCGGATAGGCCCCAGCCTGCGCCGAACATGACTGACCCGATCACTATCCGACGGTCTACTTGCGGGTCAGACGGCGCTGGAAATGCGCCACCAAGCAGGGCTGTTCTGCCTTTGGTCAATTGCCACGCGACGACCATTGGGATGATTGCGCCACCCATCACAAAAGCAAGTGTTGGGTCCCAATCGCCAAAGATGTCGAGCCAGCCCTGAACTTTGCGCGTATCGGTCATGCCCGAAATCAAAAGTCCAGCGCCAAACAATCCGCCGACAAGGAAAGCAACAAGTCATCGCATCAGATGATCCCCCAGATATGCTTGAAGAGTACGACTGTCAGGCCGCCAGCGCCGATCTAGAAAACCGTCGCCACGATGCCGCGCAATGAGAGACGGCTCATCTCGCAGACCCCATGGCCTGACGTGCACCCATTGGCGATCCGAGTTCCAAGGCCAACCAGCAGACCGCCGATGATTAGGATGGCAAGGTTCGACGTCGCATATGTGCTCGCCCCGCCTTGTACTAAGGCGATGATGGCAGGAACAACGAATAGGCCGAGCAACAGGGCCCCGCGCTCTTTCCAAGCATGACGACCCGATCCATCGACGAGACCGCCGACGATGCCGGATGCGCCCATGATGCGATCGTTCACAAGAAGATAGATGGCTGCGGCAAGGCCGATAAGGCCCCCACCGATGAGCCCGTTGATCCAATCAATTGGCATGAGAAATCCTATAGTTCGTTGATCGGGACCTTGAAGAAGCGTTTGCCGCTTTCATCCGGTTCCGGCATATGACCCGCCCGCATGTTAGTTTGCAAAGACGGTAAGATAAGGCGCGGCATTCCAAGCTTGGCGTCGCGCTCTGTTCGCATAGACACAAAATCCTCCATCGGGCGGCCTTCACCGATGTGTACGTTGAGTGCTTTCTGCTCTCCGACAGTAGTTTCCCACGCAAACTCATCGCGTCCAGGGGCTTTGTAGTCGTGGCCAACAAAAATTCGGGTTTCGTCGGGCAGGGACAAGATTTTCTGGATCGATTGATAGAGGTCTTCCGCAGAACCGCCTGGGAAGTCGCATCGCGCTGTGCCGAAATCGGGCATGAAGAGTGTATCACCGACAAATGCCGCGTCTCCGATCACATAAGTGAGGCAAGCGGGCGTGTGGCCGGGTGTGTGAAGAACATCGACACGGAGCTGCCCGACATGCACGCTGGCGCCTTCCGAGAAAAGCGCATCGAATTGAGAGCCGTCGCGTTGGAACTGCGTGCCTTCGTTGAAGATTTTGCCAAAAGTGTTTTGGATGACGGTGATCTGATCGCCGATACCAATTTTGCCGCCGAGTTGTTCTTGCAGATAGGGGGCTGCGGAAAGGTGATCCGCATGCACATGGCTTTCAAGGATCCAAGCGAGCTTTAATTCATTGTCTTGGATATATTGAATGATTTCGTCAGCAGAGGCTGTGGAGGTGCGGCCTGCCGCTTGGTCATAGTCCAGAACGGAATCAATCACGGCACATGACGCGCCTTCGGGGTCCTTAACCACGTAGGAGACAGTATTGGTGGCTTCGTCGAAAAAGGCTTTGATCTGAGGGCTCATGGCGTTCTCCTTTCGATGAATGATATTATCGAACGAAACACATTTCAATATTGAAATGTATTGAGTAACGAACTAATTTGGCCCCATGAAAGATATGCACCTTGATCAAATGGATGCGGCTGCGGAAGAGGCGGCTCAATTCCTCAAAGCCCTGTCTAATCCCGGTAGATTACGCCTGCTGTGTGCGCTCGTGCCGGGGGAGATTACCGTGGGCGAATTGGAACAGACACTTGGTGCGAGCCAGTCTTACGTTTCAGGACAATTGATGAAACTGCGCGAACAGGGCTTCGTGAGTTGTAGCAAGAGCGGTCGAGTTGTCAGTTACAAGATCGCTGACGACCGTGTGCAGCGGGTTCTGGAACGGCTTTATGAGGTTTTCTGTCCAGACGTTAGCTGAACGAAATCCCCAAGATCACCATCATCAACCCGATGACGGAAAAGAACAATGAGCCGAGGTTGAGCGGCAGGATTTTTGAGATACGTTCGCGCATTTCTTCGTCTGACAGGTTCGCTTTCTTAGCCTTGGAGACGCGGACAATACTCATGATGATACCTGCCAAACCGATAACGGAAATGACTGTTCCGATCCAAATCAGGTACTGCATGGCGTTCTCCTTTGCTCGGCGCTTCGCCTAGCGCGTCAAACCACCGCTTGCAAGGCTTAGAGCGGGTCGATAGGGAAGGGCGGAGCAAGTAAGGAGCGCATGATGTCTGACGAATCCACAAATCCAGAGCCTTCCGCGACAACAAGCGTTGCAGCGCAAGAACTGCGTCAATTTGTGGAGCGGATCGAACGGCTTGATGCTGAAAAGAAAGACATCATGGACGCCCAGAAAGAGGTCATGGCAGAGGCGAAGGGGCGTGGCTACGACACCAAAGTTCTGCGTAAGCTGATCGCCATTCGCAAGCGCGACCTAAACGACCTAGCAGAAGAAGAAGCAGTTCTCGATATGTATAAAGCTGCGCTTGGTATGTAGCGCGTTCAGGGTTCGATAAAGCGAACCCCTGACATCTGGCTGATAACCTCGACGTCTTGATCATAAATCTCGGTCAGATCATCGACCATTTGTTCGTCGAGACCCTGTAAATCTACAGTCTCTTCGATTTCTTCGTCGATCGCGTATTTATCTAAGAACGCGGCAATGATCTTGCGTTTATGCGCCTTCGATTTTGGTGGATGGCTGCGCATGTAGTCCAACATCCGCTTCATCCCGTCTGGAGCCATGATCTTTGCTAAAAGGTCAAATCCGCCGGTGATTTGATGCGTTTCCGGCAGGTCAGCAAAAGCACGAATAAGTTCGGCCCAGACCAGAGGCGTATCTTCATTGCACCAGACTGTTACGCGGGCGTTTGGCATCACATGATTGATCCGCCGAATGATATCCGACCACCGAATGTGTGTTGGATGAAAACCCTTTAGAAACGCATCTAGTGTCGCCGCTTTGCTTTTGCTGAAGGCTGCTGGAAGAAAAGTGGCAGGGTTTCTCAGCCCAATAAAAATCTCAAACTCTGTATCTGGGAAAAGCGCCGCCACACCGCGCAATTTGTCTTCGGTCTGCGGGTAAAAAGTTCCGCCATCAAAAATACGGTTTGGAATACAGATGAAGTTTGAATTGCTTATAATGAGCCGCTTAGGTTCTTCGCCATCCACGATCACGTCTTGGATGTAGAGACGCGTGGCGTCTTCCGGCTTAGCACCATCAAGGTTTTGGATCGTTTCACGCAGAATTCGGCGGTATTTGCTAGGACCGGGGACCTTGATCCCCTCCTTCACGAAAGTATCCGCATTCTTCAGGAGCGACTTCAAAAGTTTGTCGTCGTCTGTGCAATTTGCGCCGATATGGAGTGCGATTTTCATGCCGATCTTCTGCCTGTTTCTTTTGATCCTAGCATAAGGAGTTTTATGGACAGTTGAAGACGCATCGATTATGCGCATTTTTATGTCCGAGCAAACGACTCAACTATTCACCCAAGCGCCAAAACGTGGAATCGACATCTGGTCGGTTGGCGCTGTGGTCATTGCTCTGCTCGTCATTGCGCCAGTGGCGGCTGTTGTTTGGTTCGCCCTGACGCCTACCGAAAACATTTGGCCGCATCTGCTGAATACAGTTTTGCCACGCTACGTACGCAATACACTGGTTCTTATGTCTTCCGTCGCGCTGCTAACGGCCGCATTCGGGATTGGGGCGGCATGGCTCGTGACGATGTATCGCTTTCCGGGCCGAAAATGGATTCAGTGGGCCTTGCTCATGCCTTTGGCTGTACCTGCCTACGTTGGAGCTTATGCGCTGGTCGACTTCCTTGAATATGCGGGGCCCGTTCAGATGTGGATACGATCTACGTTTGGGTTCCAAACATCCCGAGACTATTGGTTCCCTGATATCCGCAGCATGGGAGGTGCGATCGTTGTCCTAAGCGCCGCGCTTTACCCTTACGTCTATATTTTGGCCCGCGCGGCGTTAAAGGAACAATCCGCAGCCAGCTACGAGGTGGCTCAGGCGCTGGGCGTCGGGAGCTTTGGGCGGTTCTGGCGCGTTGGCTTGCCGATGGCACGACCGGCGGTGGCGGCTGGTGCTGCCGTTGTAATGATGGAAACGGTGAATGACTTCGGGACCGTTGACTATTTCGCAGTTCAAACGCTCACGACGGGTATTTTCTCGGCCTGGCAACAGGGCGGGAATCTGGGAGGTGCGGCACAAATTGCATCATGCATCCTTGTTCTGATCGCCTTACTTGTCAGCATGGAACGGCTAAGCCGCCGCCGGCTGAAGTTCGCTGCGTCCTCGCGTCACCACCGACCAGTTCAGCCGAGATCACTAAGCGGCGGCCGGGCTTGGTTGGCAACTGCTCTGTGTTTCATCCCGATCCTGATCGGGTTCATTTTTCCCGTCGCTGTACTTATGGCCAATGCGACCAATGCATCCGAATGGGTCGCGCCGGGCCTACTGGATGCTCTGCAACGCACCTTGTTCGTGGGGCTTTCCGCAGCGGCGCTGACGGTTCTGGGCGGGCTATTCATGGTCTATGGGGCGCGAATATCTCGCCACAACTTGCCCAAACTAATAACGCCATTCACAGCGCTCGGTTATGCAGCGCCGGGAGCGGTGCTGGCGCTAGGCATTTTGGTGCCATTGGCTACGATCGACAACGCGCTCGCGGACACGATTCTTGCCGTAACGGGGACAGACCCAGGCTTGCTCTTGCTTGGGAGCGCGGGCGTTTTGATATTTGCTTATTTTGTGCGCTTCTTTGCCATCGCGATGGGGTCTGCAGATGCCGCGCTGGGGCGGGTTTCCTCGAGCCTTGGAATGGCATCAAGATCGCTTGGAAAAACTGCTGGCGGCACTCTTCGAGCTGTCCATGCCCCATTGATGCGCGCGACCATTGGCTCTGCGTTTTTGCTGGTGTTCGTGGACTGCGTCAAAGAGCTCCCAGCGACGATCATGCTCTCTTTTGAACCCACCCTTGCCACACGCGTCCATGCCAAAGCCTCCCTTGAGCTTTTGTCCGAAGCGGCCCCTGCGGCTTTGATCATTGTCGGTGTTGGGTTGGTTGCCGTAACTCTTTTAGCAAGATCGAACCGATAGGGGTTGCAAGGTCGAAATCCCTAGGCTAAACGGCCCTCCAGTGCCCCTATAGCTCAGCTGGTAGAGCAACTGATTTGTAATCAGTAGGTCCGCGGTTCGAGTCCGTGTGGGGGCACCATCCTTCAAACATAATATGACAGCTTTTATACCAAAATCCCGTATAAATAAGGGAATTAGCGGGTTTTTCAGTAGTCCATATGTCAAAAGAGTGTTGGTAAATCGGACAATTCCGTATATCCGTTTACACACATTTTACACACATTGGACCTATGGCGAGTATCGAGAAAAGAAAGAACGGGAAGTGGCGGGC
>Ga0189286_100053_pt1 | contig 91994 bp, 83 predicted proteins | sample UW69minimetaG_FD_130330 | JGI IMG/M metagenome (GOLD analysis project Ga0189286, IMG submission 130330) | Marine microbial communities from the Costa Rica Dome - UW69 mini metaG | ecosystem: Environmental > Aquatic > Marine > Oceanic > Photic zone | place: Costa Rica: the Eastern Pacific... | reverse complement strand
CGCGAGCCTTCATACCTTCAGCCATTTCACCTACCGCTTCCTCGCCATAGGTCTCCACCATATCGCTGAATGCTGCAAAGATGGCTGTGCTGGCGAGAACGTCCGGGTTTACGCCTTCTGCAAGAGCATCGTCCCAGGCATCCAGGAATATCTGAAGAGCAATACGGCGCTGCTCGTCGTCATCTGGAAGGGGGAATTCGAATTCTTCATCTTCGTGAAGCAGATCGTTGGCAGCAGTGTCGCGAGAGTCGGCCATGAGCGGCGGCGGCCTTTCTTGAAACAGGCAGCTTTTGGCGCTGCCTTTAGGAACATGTCGTGTTCTGTCCCGAATTGGAACAGAGCGTGGGTTCCTTTTAACATATATCGCCGCTTTGTCCCGTCACAAGTTGGGTCAAAGGTTAATCTCAGGCTGAAAAAGCCGGGATATTCTTAATCGATAGTGCTCAGCCACGGGTTCTGGCCGCCAACCGTTGTGCCAGCCCTGATCCTTCATCGAGAAAACGCGCGGCGTCTGTGCGCGCTTGTCCCGTACATCGCGGATAGGCCAGCCGGTGTTGGTGATAGGCGCGGTTGAAGCGTGCCACCATCAGCTCTTTCATGTCGGTTGAGGGCTTCTCGTAGCGCAACAGGTCTTGCATCTTGGAGCGCCAGAGCTGCCCTTCATTGGCATTGCAGACCTCACGGAGATGATGCACCGCGCCCAGGATCTCGGCCAGACGGACCATTTCTCCCTCGCTGGCGCCGCTTCGGGTCTCTCCGTTGGCACTGCCGACAAAGGCGAAAGAGACCATCAAAAGGGCGGCCAGCCCCATAGCAGGACGCATCAGCTGTTTTGTCCCAATTTGGGACAGGTCAACCAGGCGTTGCTGTCGATTTCTTACATAATTCAGCATCATGAGCGGGTAACTGCAGGAAATGCGCCGCAATTGAAGGCATGAAAAAGGCCTGAACGTTTCCGCCCAGGCCTTATTCAAATCGGCAGATACCCCGCCAGATCAGAACATCGAGTAGCCACCATCAATGATCATGGTCGTGCCTGTTGTGTAGGTAGAGGCGTCGCTCGCGAGATAGACCGCCATACCGCCAAAATCTTCTGGCTCACCCCAGCGGCGGATCGGCACGCGCGGGATCACTTTTTCGGCGAAAGCTGGTGCGGCCTGTGCCTGGGACGTCATGTCCGTGGCAATCCAGCCAGGAAGGATGGCGTTTGCGCGGATATTGTACCGGCCATATTCAGACGCACAGGCTTTGATCATGGAAATCACGCCGCCCTTTGTGGCTGCATAGGCCTGATTGCGCGCTGCCCCTTCAATCGCCGCAAGGCTTGCAATGCCCACGAGGGACCCGCCCTTGTCACCGTCTTTTGAGCGCTCCACCATGTGCCGTGCGGACTCACGCAGTGTCCAAAAAACACCATCTAAATTGACGGCAAGGACCTTCCTGTAGACCTCGGTGGTCATATCCACGAAAGAGGGTGATCCGAAGCCTATCCCGGCATTGGCCACAACAGTATCGATACGGCCGAGCTCGGCGACGGTCGCCTCGACGCCGTCAATGACTTCCTGTTCGTTGGAAACATCAACGCGGCGCACGGCGACTTTTGTCCCATGTGCTTTGAGTGCTTCTGCTGCCTTGGCATTTTTCTCTTCATTCGTGCCCCAGATAGCCACGTCAGCGCCACTTGCCGCCATGGCTTCTGCCATGCCGAGGCCAATGCCGCCATTGCCGCCTGTCACCAGGGCAACTTTGCCTGTCAGGTCAAAAGGTTTGTAAGTCATGATCGTCTCCCCAGAGTCGTTATTCTTAGTGATATTTGTTGGGGAGACTATAGCACCGACCGGCGCGAGAACGAGTGTCCTTTGGGTGCAGAAAGCGCTGATGCACAGCTAGTCAAAAAGCGCATCAATTTCGGCTTGAGACGCTGCGTCATCTTGTGCGCCGAGCGGAGCAGGGGCTTCGGTTTCCCACGCGGCGGGTTCCGGCGCTGCTTCTTCATCGTCAATTTCAGAGAGCAGCGTATCGATTTCATCCTGGCCGGAGGTCTCGACCCGCCCATGGATCACAGCGCTTGCAACATCAACAAAGCGTTGAAGCTTTGTCGTCACCCGTGAGACAAGCAGCTGCGTTTTTCCAGCGTCACCAAGGTCCGACGATGCACTCAAGCCCTTCAGTGCGGCAATGACCGTGGCATCCATTTGCTCCACCAACTGGTCGAAAGGTTCCCGGTAGCGCCGCGGGGCGTTTTCATAGGCAAAAATCGCGAGCGCCTTATTCTGAAAGCTGGAGTCTTCAAAGTGTTTTTCATAGCTCTTTGGCTTCCATTCAAGCGCGTCTTCGAGGCAATCGGGCATGTCCGCAACGAGTTCCAGCAGCATCACGATCTCGTTAAAATGATTGAGATAGTCGGTGGCCAGAAGTGTGTCTTCATTGATGTTTTTGCCCTGGACGAGCAGACGCAGCGTGCGCGGAAAGCCAATGCCACCCGCTGGACGTTCCATATCATCCCGGAATGTTTCTACGTCCGTCGCCATCTTGCCTCTGCATAATTTCCGACCTGCAGCGATGCAGCCGAAAACCGCCCACCCCAACAACCCAAAGTAGGGATTAGATCTTGATATTTGGTTGTCTTGATATTGGCACAAAACTGCCAAAAAAGGTCTTGTGGGCGGCGCTTCTTAGCTTCGGGCTCTCAGGAGAAGCGCAGCTGCGCCATTGGCGCCGAGAAAGAGCAGCAGCGCCGCCACCACGATCGAGGGACCGGAGGCCGTATCAAAGGAGAAAGACCCCCCGAGCCCAAGAGCAACGGAGAGGGCACCCGCAAGGGCGGCGAGGACCGCCATCTGTTCGGGCGTCGAGGAGAAACGTCGGGCCGCCGCCGCCGGGATGATCAGCAGCGCAGTGATGAGCAGAACCCCAACGACCTGCATAGCAAGCGCGACAACAACCGCAAGCAAGAGACTGAAGAGGAGCCGAATGGTAAGCGGATGAATGCCATCAGCTTGAGCAAGCTCTGGCTCTACCGTGACGGCGAGAAGCTTCCGCCAGATGGCGAGCAGTCCGGCAAGGACCACGCCGGCACCGACATAAATGAGGACCACATCGTTCCAGGAGAGCGCCAGTACATCGCCAAAGAGGTAGCCCATAAGATCAATTCGCAAGTAATCTAGGAAACCAAGCGCGACAAGGCCAAGGGCGAGCGCGGAATGAGCCAGCAGTCCGAGAACTGTATCTGCCGCAAAGCGTTGCTGCTTTTGAAGAAACGTAAACGCGACTGCAAGCACAGCGCCGGCAACCAGAACGCCAAGGGCGGGCTCTATGGAAAGAAGGAAGCCCAAGGCAACGCCGAGTAGTGCTGAATGGGCGAGGGCATCTCCGAAATAGGCCATGCGCCTCCAGACCACAAAACACCCGAGTGGCCCGGCGATGAGCGCGACCCCGATGCCACCCAACAGAGCGCGAAGAAAAAACTCTTCAAACATGGGTCTCGTCCTCCCCATGCACATGGCCAGACACATCATGAACATGGTCATGATGGTGTTTGAAGACGGCCAAAGACTCGGCATGGCCAGGGCCGAACAGGGCGACATAGGCAGGGTCGCTCGTCACCGCTTCCGGCGCGCCCTCGCAGCAGACATGACCATTTACGCAAATAACCCGGTCAGAAGCCGCCATCACTACATGCAGATCATGAGAAATGAGCAGGATCGCGCAGCCTCTTTCCTGACGGATGGTCGCGAGAAGGTCGTAGAGAGCGCTCTGACCAGCAAAATCAATTCCGCTTGTGGGCTCATCCAGGATGAGCAGGTCTGGCGACCCGAGCAGGGCGCGGGCAAGAAGAACACGCTGATATTCACCGCCGGAAAGCTCAGCAGCTTGCCGGTCGAGCAGGTGCGCTGCGCCTACTTCTCTCAGGCTCTGGCTCATCTCATCATCATCATGAGCGCGGGTGAGGGACAGGAGACGGCGCACCGTGAGCGGAAGGGCGGCCTCAATCTGCATGCGTTGGGGGACATAGCCAATCCGCGCGCCTTCATCGGCGCTGATACGGCCTGACGAGGGCTTCAGGATGCCCAGAAGGGTGCGCGCAAGCGTGGTCTTTCCCGCACCATTGGGCCCGATGAGGGTGAGAATCTCGCCCCGGTTTACCTGAAGGTCCAGATGCGAAAGGACTTCCCGGCCGCCAAGGCGGACCGAAACATCGCTAAGTTCAATCAAGGCAGGTCTGCTCATGGGGTCCAGCACGTTCATGGAAAACGGCGCACCCTATCTCATCAAGGTGGCAGGTACCAGCCAGGATCAACCTCGCGGAGACCGCCGGACGCGTGATACAATGCGCCCCAAATGTTAGCTTGGTTGAAGAGGATCTCGCTCATGCCCACCATTTTAGAGCTCGTTGATGCGGCTGAAACCCAGATTGACTGTTTGAGCGTAAACGACGTCAAAGCCTTGTATGAGAAACCGCATGTTACCGTGATCGACGTCCGGGACATACGTGAGATCTGGCGTGAGGGACGTATACCCAGATCCTATCACATGCCCAGGGGCATGACTGAATTCTGGGTGGATGAAACCAGCCCCTACTTCAAAGAAATGTTTAAGGCAGAGGGCCAGCGGTTCATCTTCTATTGCAACAAAGGCTGGCGGTCGGCTCTTGCAGGTAAGGCCGCGCATGACGTCGGTCTCAAAAACGTGGCGCATATGCGCGGCGGTTTCACGGCTTGGGCCGAAGCAGGAAATCCGACTGAAGCTGTTGAGAAGAAGTAGCAAGCCTATGTGCGGTCGCTACAAAATCGAACGCTCACCAGAAGAGCTGCGGGCCTTCTTCAATTTTGAGGAACATCCCAACTTTCCGCCACGATATAACATTGCGCCGACACAGCCTGTACCCATCGTTCGGCTGGTCGCAGGCAAGCGACATTTCCGGCTGGTGAGGTGGGGACTGGTACCCTCCTGGATGAAGGAGATGCCGAAATCCGTTCTGATAAACGCCCGTGCGGAAACGATTGATGAGAAACCGTCTTTCAGAGGTGGATTCCGGCACAGACGATGTCTTATCCCAGCAGACGGTTTTTACGAATGGCAGGCGCGCGATGGGCGTCCAAAGCAGCCCCACCTCATTCGGCGTAGCGATGGCGCGCCGTTTGCGATGGCTGGCATATGGGATGATTGGCTAAGCGCGGATGGGTCGGAACTGGAAACCTGTGCAGTGGTCACGATAGCTGCAAATGATCGTCTGGCACCAATTCATCATCGCATGCCGGTCATTTTGGACCCCGCAGATTGGGACGCGTGGCTGGACAATGAAGCTACATCGGCAAAAGAGGCTGCAGAGTTCCTAAAACCCGCCCCCGATGATGTGATGCAGGCAATGCCTGTCAGCCCGCGGGTGAATAAGATTTCAGAAGACGATGTGGGATTGACACAAATCGTTGATCCCGATGCGGATCAGGGGCCCGCAGACGGCGCAAAACAGGCCTCACCTGAGGATGATCAACTCAGTCTTCTCTGAGCCGGTAAGGCCGGTCGCGCAAAAGGGCTATTCTTGGCGCCAAAGGCTTATTTGACGCTCGGGAAGAAATCTCCGCCCAAGCGATTCCGCTTGAAAAACAACTGCTGTATACTATGTATCCGACTCTGGAGACGTCATGGCAGCCGACATTGTTATTCTCGCCGTTCTCATCCTCCTGAATGGCTTTTTCTCCCTGTCTGAGATGGCAATTGTATCATCCAGGCGGCAGCGTCTGCTTGGCCTTTTGACAAGACAGCAAGAGGCCGGGAAAAGCGGTGCTGGCGGCATTGAGCTTGCCATTTCCCTGAATGAAGATCCCAGCCGCTTTCTGTCGGCAGTACAAGTTGGCATTACGTTGGTCGGCGTCTTTGCGGGCGCCTTTGGTGGTGCGACGCTGGCGACGCCGCTGGGCTCCCTGATCGGTCAATGGGAAATGCTTGCTGAATATGGTGAACCCATCGCGTTTGGCCTTGTGGTTGTCCTTATCACCTATTTCTCGTTGATTATTGGGGAATTGGTGCCGAAGCGCGTCGCTCTCTCAAACCCAGAGCGCATTGCAATCAAGATTGCCCGCCCGATGGTGGCCGTCACCCGGGCCTTGTCCCCTGTTGTATCGCTGCTGTCCTACTCAACGGAGTCTGTTCTGAAAGCCTATGGCGCGACGGGCCAGGATGTGGTTGAGGTAACGGAAGAAGAAATCAAGCATTTGGTGGAAGAGGGTGTGGCGACCGGCGCCGTCGAGAGCGTTGAACGTGACATTGTGAATCGCGTTCTGCGACTGGGTGACACCCGCGTCGGCGAAGTAATGCGGCCGCGCACGCAACTGGTCTGGCTTGATACCGAAGCAAGTTTTGCCGAAAACATGGCCCTCATTCGCGCGAACGAAAATCAGCGCTATCCAGTCCGTAAGGGCCCCGACGGACCAACAGTCGGCATGGTTCGCATGGAGGATCTGTTTTCGAATATCGAGAAAGCGACCAATGATGCATTGTTTGCACGCATGACCGCGCCGCTCTACGTGCCGCGGACGTCGACTGTTTTGAAAGCGCTGAGCCTGCTTCAGGCGGAGAACAAGTTCATGTGCTTCATCGTCGATGAATATGGCGACATTGTCGGCACGTTAACCATGGCCGAGATCTTTTTCGCCATGGTGGGCGATACATCTGCCAATGCCTCTGGCAACAATACCGCCATCATACAGCGGGAAGACGGCTCCTACTTTGTGGACGGGGTCGTGTCCGTTGATGAAGTGAAGCGTCTCTTGATGCTGACAAGCCTGCCCGGCGACAACACGGGCGATGTGAACACGCTGGCTGGTGTCATGCTCCACTGGTTTGAACGCTTGCCGACAGAGGGTGACTATTTCGCCTGGAACGGTTACCGCTTTGAAGTGGCCGATATGGACGGGCCGCGGGTAGATAAGGTTCTGATCGTGCCTGCGCAAAACCTGCCCATCGGCGATTTCCTCTCAGGCGGCGCAGATGGCGGGCCAACTGCTGACGGTTCATTGCTCTTGAAGGAAGCGGACGCGGCCAAAGCCTGACCGCGTCAGACACTCACGACTTTTCCAGGATTGAGAATGCCCTTTGGGTCAAGCGTGCGCTTGAGCGTGCGCATCAGGTCCAACTCAACGTCTGATTTAAGCTCTGCCATTTCATCGCGCTTTAGCTGCCCGATGCCGTGTTCAGCGCTGATCGACCCATTGAGGTCAAGCGCGATCCCATGAACGATTTGGTTGAAGCGGGTCCAGTGAGCGAGGAAAGCTTCCGTGTCCATCCCCATGGGCTGGCTCAGGTTGAAGTGAATATTGCCGTCTCCAAGATGGCCGAAGGGAACCGGTCGAATTCCCGGCAGTTCAGAGTGTACCGCCTCTATCGCGCGCTCGAGGAAGCGGGTGATGTTTGAAATCGGCACGGACACGTCATGCTTGATGCTGCCGCCTTCGTGACGCTGCGCATCCGACATGGCTTCGCGGATCTGCCAGAACGCCGATCGCTGGGCGTCTGACTGAGCAACAACCGCATCAGACACCCATGCCCGCTCAACAGCGCTCGCAAGCGATCTTTCCAGAAGGATGTTGAGCTCATCGCCATTGCTGCCGGATGACAGTTCCACAAGCACATACCAGGGCGAGGGTGCGGTGAGCGGGTCTCGAGCCCCCGGCACATGGGCGCACACCATCTCAATGCCAATGCGGGGCATCAGCTCGAAACTGGTGATGGCGCCACCGCTTTCGGCTTCAACATGGCGGAGCAAGGAAACAGCGGCAGCCGGTGTAGGCACTGCAGCGATCGCTGTCGCGCGTGACTTAGGTACGGGAAAGAGTTTGAGCACCGCGCCAGTAATGATGCCGAGCGTCCCCTCTGAACCTAAAAAAATCTGTTTGAGGTCATAGCCCGTATTGTCTTTGCGCAAACCGCGCATGCCATCCCAGATCCGCCCATCTGCAAGCACGATTTCCAGACCCAACACCAGGTCGCGTGCATTGCCATAGTGAAGAACCGCTGTCCCCCCAGCATTGGTTGCGAGATTCCCGCCGATCTGGCAGGTGCCTTCAGACGCAAGGCTGAGCGGAAAGAGCCGCGAGGCAGACGCTGCCGCCTCCTGCGCTGCTGCAAGCGTTACACCCGCATCGACACTCAGCGTATTGTTCTCCGCATCGAGGGAACGGACAGCGTTCATGCGGCTCAGGTTGAGGACAATGGCCTCTCCGCTCTGATCAGGCGTTTGCCCGCCTACAAGACCTGTATTGCCGCCCTGCGGCACCACGATAGTCCCTGTCTCATGAGCAAGCTTCATCACCGCCGCGACTTCTTCTGTCGATCCAGGGCGCACAATGGCAGCGGCCTTGCCGACATAGAGGCCTCGCCGCTCTTCAAGATAGGGCGCCATGTCGTCCGCATTGATCGTCAGGGCACTCTCGCCAACGATAGCGCGGATCTGTGCAAGAAGCTCAGCACCCATATCAGTCGTCCACCCGCGTGAAGGACCGCACGCCGGAATAGAGATATCGTGGTTTGCCGTCGCCGTCGGCCTCCAGGAAGTTGAAATTGACCGACTGCGACATGCCGGGATTGGTCCCGACAAAACGTCCTTCGCCAACCGATTGGAGTTCAATTTCTCCGCCACTGCCAATGACACCGTAATTGGCACTCGGCTGGATCGTCACATAGAGGGATCCCTCTTTGAGCTTTACATGAGCTGTCTCGCTGGTCTTGCCATAGGTGCCCACATAGGGGCCGAGTTGTTCGTCCGTATCCACAAGTGATGGTTTCGCCGGGGGCGCCACTCCTGCGGTCGACATAAAAATGCGCGTCAGAAGGATCTGCGCCAACCCTTTGCCATCGCCCCCGTTGGTAAGCAGCACAACAATCGTTCCGCTCTTGGGGTGAATGCGCAGAAAGGCTGCCTGCCCGATGGTCGAGCCATCATGGCCGAACACATCATACCCATCACCGCCCCAGTTCCAGAGAAAGGCACCGAGCCCAATCCCATCGAGCGAGCCACCTGGTGGGCAGACGCGATGTTCTCTCCTGTAGAGAGCAGCACTCTCTGCTGACATCAGTCGGTGCCCATTAGGCGCAAGACCCTCATCCATCATCGTCCGTCCGAATGCCACGACGTCCCGAGCAGGTGCCATCGGCATTGAGCCTGCGGGCGCATTGGATTGTGCCAGGTAGGCGATAGGCGAGACCATCAGCCCTTTGCCCGGTGTGCCCAGATGCCCAATTGCCGTTCGGTGACGCATGGCCTGCTCAGGCAGTGTGGAGAAGGCAGGAGTGCCGATATTTTTGACGATGCGGGTCCGCATCGCCTTATCCCAGGGAAGGCCCGTCACTTTCTCAATCACCCGGCCCGCAATGACAAAGCCAACATTGCAATAGGCAAACATATGTCCAAGCGGCGAGAGATTTGGCAACTCACCCAACGCTGAAACAAATTTCTCGATCCGGTCTTCGCCGCGCCCCGCATTGATAAAATAATCGCCATCAATCCCGCTTGTATGGGTGAGCAGGTGACGAAGCGTGACTTTTGCTGATGTCTCAGCATCTCCTACCTTGAAATCCGGAAGCCATTTCCGGATTGGCTCATCAAGGGTGAGCAGACCTTCATCCACCAGTTGCAGCACCAAAGCGGTGGTGTAGAGCTTGGTGATGGAGCCGATCTGGAAAAGCGTGTCTGTTGTGGCCTCAACACCCGTGTTCATATTGGCCACACCGACAGCTGCTTCAGACAGCGCTCCATCCTGCCAGACCGCGATGGACGCTCCAGGAACATGGAAGCGTTCAATAAGCTCTGGCAAGTCGTCCAGTTCCAGTCGGGGGCTTTGAGTTTCGGCAGCAGGCATGTGGCGTGGATACTCCTCTTGACGCTCTTACTTTAGCAGACGTGCAGACTTTGTGGCGGAAATGCAAGCTTGGCCGGGAGGAGAGGGCCAAGTAGGCTTGAGGCCATGATTGACACGATTGACCATATTATCATCGCTGTGCGGGACCTCGCTGCCGCCAAATCCACCTATACACACATTCTGGGGCGGGAACCTTCCTGGGAAGGAGAGCATCCAGGACTTGGCTCCTCAAATCTCATCTACCGTTTGCGAAACACCTATCTTGAGTTTGTGGCCGCGACCGGCGAGGGCCAATTCGCGGATATGATCCGCACAAAGCTGGATGAGGAGGGCGAGGGCCTGATGGGGCTGGTCTTCGGGACTGTGAACGCGGACGCCTGCGTGCGGCACCTGAAAGCAGCCGGTCTCAATCCAACCGACCCCATTCCAGGTGGAGCGAAGGACGCGGCAGGCAATGAGCGCTCCTGGCGGAACGTTATGCTTTCCCCGGATGAGACCGGCGGCCTCTTCATGTTTGTCATTGAGCAGGACGACCCGCTAGCCATTCCCCTGGCTCAAACGGCAGAAGGTGTAAGTGGACGCGCCGCAGTTGATGCGGTGGACCATGTAGTCGTCAATACGCCAAGGCCGGATGAGCTCATCGCCTTCTTCGAAGGACAGTTGGGCTTGCGCCTTGCGCTCGATCACACGATCGAGAAATGGGGCGTGCGCCAGCTCTTCTTCCGCGTCGGCAATGTCACGCTCGAAGTCGTGACGCCAACGGCAAAGGATGAAGTGCCAGAGAAGGATAGTCTTTGGGGCATCGCCTATCGCGCGCCGGACTTGGCCCTCATGCAGGAACGCCTCACCCAAACAGGGGTAGACGTGTCAGAGGTGCGTATCGGACGGAAGAAGGGAACACTTGTGGCGACGGTTAAGCCGGAGACCCATGGCATCCCAACCTTGCTCATTGGGCAAGACCCAGCTGCTTAATCCCGCGGTGCAGCAGCCCGCGCCAGCCGGTCATTGATCGCTTCGCCAAGACCGTCCATAGGGATGGGACTCACGGCAAGGCTTTTGCCGCCTGCTTCAGCATCGAGCCTCCGCAGCATAGAAAAAAGATTGGCGGCGGCTTCGCGCACATCGCCGTTGCGGCTGAGGTTGAGCGCACAGTCTACCTCACCAAATCCCAGCAACATTTCGTCCTCACTGCATTCGGTGGCATTGAGGCGAAGCGAGGCGCTCGGCGCATAGTGGCTTGCCAGCATGCCGGGTGAAGAGCGCCCTTCTTCACCGCCCGGTGCGTCCGGATCTTCAAGCGGATGCCCCAGAACCGCTTCAATCTCACCACGTGGAATGGCACCGGGCCGAAGCAGGGTTGACGGACCATTTTTTGGGAGACCAACCACCGTCGACTCCAGCCCAAGGCTACAGGGGCCTCCATCAAGCACAAAGGAGAGCACGTCTTCGCCACCAAGACCCTCTATCACATGGATAGCTTCGGTAGGGCTCAAACGTCCGGAAGGATTGGCGGAGGGCGCCGCAAGCGGTCGCGCGGCAGCATCAAGCAGGCGGTGCGCCACATCATGCGCAGGCACCCTGAGGGCCACTGTGTCGAGCCCGGCGCTGACCAGCAGAGACAAAGGGCAGTCCGTCCGTCGGGGCACCACCAGCGTCAGCCCGCCCGGCCAGAAGTGCTTTGCGAGCAACTTCCCTACATCATCAATGTCCGCATAAGCCTCTGCCTCACAGAGATCTTTCACATGGACAATCAGCGGATTAAAGGTTGGACGCTTCTTGGCTGCGAAGATTGCAGCCACCGCTTCATCATTTGTTGCATCCGCCCCCAGCCCATAGACGGTTTCTGTGGGAAACGCGACAAGCGCGCCAGCGCGCAAGGCGCCAGCGGCGCGCGCCAGGTTCTCTGCGGTGGGGGACAATAACTCAGTTAGCACGGGGACCTACGTTCCGTTGATTGCGTGCCATCAGTTTGCGCACAGGGACCTGTGGGAGGAGCCGTGCGAGCAATGCGACAAACCGGTTCATACGCCCGTTGATATAAACAGGCTTGCCCGCCATAACCGCATCATAGGCCTGCCGGGCAACGGTCATGGAATCCATCCAGAGGATATTGGGCATCTTGGCGACGTCGCTTCGGTTGCCCGCCACATCATGGAACTCCGAATAGGTGAAGCCAGGGCAGAGCGCGGTGACATGCACATTATCATTCACATATTCGAGCGAGAGGCTTTCCGACATTTTGATCAGAAAGCTTTTTGAAGCGGCGTAGAGTGTACCTCCGGCAGCGCCCGGCAAGTGACCGGCAAGAGACGAGACATTGATGATCCGGCCATAGCCGCGCTCGGCCATGCCGGGCGCGAAGCGGTGGCAGAACTCAGCGACAGAGGTCACCATCACCTGAATGAGATCCGCCTGGTCTTGCCACGGACTGTCTTTGAACAGGCCGGTCACGGTGAAACCCGCATTATTGACGAGCGCGTCAACGTTAATGTCAGCGGAGGTGAGATGGTCCTCAATCTTCTGCCCTGCATCCGGATCGGTAAGGTCCATCGCAAGGATATGAGCGGTGGTGTCGAATTTACCCTTCACCTCCTGGGCAAGCGCCCGGAGCCGTTCTTCGCGACGGGCGATAAGCACAAGATCAAAACCATTCTCCGCAAACACGTGCGCAAGATCCCGCCCAATCCCGGCTGAGGCGCCTGTTATGAGGGCAGTTCGACGATGATTTAAGCTGTTTTGGGACATGATTAGTTGAGGAAATTGTTAGTAAGCGGGTTTGAGGCTGGACGGCACCGTCTTTTACACCATTTTCTCGTCCAGGCGGTTCGCCTTCGTACGAGAATACAGTAAAAGGTGGCCACCTCTTTAGAGGCCCCAAAGGCCATAAGACGTCCAAAGAGCTTAGTTACCGGAGAGAAAGATGACCTATCGCGCACCCGTCCAGGACATGGCATTTACGCTGAAATCCCTCGTCGGGCTGGACAAGTTGCAGGTGTCAGGCGCTTTTCCTGACCTGAGTGATGATCTGATCGACGCGGTGCTTGAGGAAGCGTCCAAGCTCGCAGCTGATGTGATTGCCCCGATCAACGCCGCCGGTGACAAGACGCACCCTGCGCTGACCGACAACGGTGTTGTGACCTCGCCTGGCTATGCAGACGCTTACAAGCAGTGGGTCGAGGCGGGTTGGGGCTCCATTTTGGGAAGTCCCGAATATGGCGGCCAGGGGCTCCCGGTTGTGCTCGCGGCCGCTCTGCAGGAAATGTGGAATGCCGGCAGCATGGGCTTTGGCCTGTGTCCGCTTCTCTCGCAAGGCATCGTTGAAGCGTTGACGGCTCACGGCACAGAAGAGCAGAAGGCAACCTACTTGCCGAAACTGATCTCTGGTGAATGGACGGGCACGATGAACCTGACGGAGCCTCAGGCAGGGTCGGATCTGAATGCACTGAAAGCAAAGGCTGAGCCTCAGGCCGATGGGACCTACCTGATCACAGGCACGAAGATCTTTATCACCTATGGCGATCACGACTTTACCGACAATATCATTCACCTGGTTCTGGCCCGTCTGCCGGATGCACCAGCAGGCACTCGTGGAATTTCGCTTTTCTTGGTGCCAAAGGTCCTCGTCAATGAAGATGGATCCCTTGGCGCGCGCAATGACGCGAAATGCATTGGTCTGGAAGAAAAGCTTGGCATTCATGGCAGCCCCACCTGCGTCATGTCCTTTGGCGAAGAGGGCGGCGCTGTCGGCCATCTGGTCGGCCAGGAAAATAAGGGCCTGGCCTGCATGTTCACGATGATGAACAACGCCCGTCTGTTCGTTGGCATACAGGGTGTGGCGGTTGCGGAGCGCGCCTATCAGCAGGCGCTGGCTTACGCATTGGACCGCAAGCAGGGTCGACCAGAAGGCATGGATGTTCCGGCAGGCGAAATGGGCCCCATCATCGGCCACCCAGATGTCCGTCGTATGCTCATGACCATGAAATCGCTCACAGAGGCATCTCGGGCCATTTGTTATGCCAATGCGGTTGCAATCGACACTGCCCATGCCGGTGCGGATGACGCGGCGAAGGCTGTGGGGCAGGCGCGCGCAGATCTGCTCACGCCCATCGCCAAGGCCTGGAGCACTGATGTGGGTGTCGAGGTCGCCTCCATCGGTCTGCAGATCCATGGCGGCATGGGCTTTGTCGAAGAGACGGGCGCAGCCCAACACTATCGTGATGCCCGTATCGCGCCGATCTATGAAGGCACAAATGGCATTCAGGCGATTGACCTTGTCTCCCGCAAGCTGCCGCTGGGCGATGGAGAAGTCGTCAAAGCCTATCTCGCAGAGATCCGGGAGACCGCAGAAACTGCCGCCGCACATAATGACGCAGACTTGAATATTGCCGGACACGCTCTGGCCGATGCGTTAGATGCATTGGAAGAAGCGACCGACTGGATGTTGGAGACCGGCAAAAGCAGCGTCCAGGACTGTCTGGCTGGCGCCACACCCTACGCCAAGCTTTTCGGGAATGTGGCAGGTGGACATTATCTCACCAGGGGCGCTCTCGCTGCTGTTGAGAGCCCGGACGATTCGTACCTCGCTTCAAAAAAAGCCACAGCGCGCTTCTTTGCGGAAAATACCTTGCCAGCATGCGCGGGTCTCGTGACCCCGGTGACGGCAGGGGCGGCCTCGCTTTTCGCTCTCGATGAGCAACAATTGGGCGCCTGAGGCCGATTTCCGGCGTTTGACCTCTGCTCTGACACTCGGCACACTCCGCCCAACAGCAATTTTTGGGAATAATATCCTATGAGTGACGTGTCGTTGGCGGAAGTCGATGAAAAAGGTTTGAGCTACCCAGTCGAGGGCATACCCGAGGCAGGTGACATTCGTAAGGTCGCCCCTGGCATCTATTGGGTGCGCATGACGCTTCCTTTTGCCCTCGATCACATCAACCTCTGGCTCATCGATGACAATGACGGCTGGGTGATCGTCGACACAGGTGTGAATGACGATGCCACAAAGGCCTCCTGGCGCAACATTTTCAATGAAAAGCTGGGTGGTAGGCCCGTCAAGCGGGTGATCGTGACTCATTTGCATCCCGACCATGTGGGCCTTGCAGGGTGGATTACGCGGGAGTTCGATGTCGCTCTCGAGATGTCCCGCACAGACTATCTGATGTGCCGTACGCTGGTCGCTGACACAGGGAAAGAGGCGCCTCAGGACGGCCGCAACTTTTATCGCGCTGCTGGGTTTTCAGACCGCGCCGTAGAGTCCTATGCCAAGCGCTTCGGAGGTTTTGGGGAGCGGGTTTCCCGTCTGCCTGATGCCTTTAAGCGGTTGAAAGATGGCGACCAACTCACAATGGGTGGTCGCACCTGGCAGGTGATCGTGGGGTCTGGCCATGCGCCGGAACATGTCTGCCTCTTTTGCGAAGAATTGAACGTGTTGATCTCAGGAGACCAGGTGCTGCCGCGCATTTCGTCCAATGTCAGCCTTCACCCGACTGAAGCCCATGCGGACCCGCTGCAGGAATGGATTGATAGCTGTAAGAAGCTGAAGGCTGCGCTGCCCGCTGATGCTCTGGTACTCCCTGCGCATAACGAGCCCTTCTACGGTCTTCACACCCGACTTGATGCACTGGTGGAGGGGCATGAAGAGGGGCTTGCGAAACTTCTGGAAATGCTCGCAGAACCAAAGCGGGCCATTGATGTGTTTCCCGCTCTCTTCAAACGCGAGATCGGCCCGGACGTATTCTTCATGGCGACCGGCGAAAGCCTTGCCCACCTGTCCTGTCTTGTGGCGCGCGGGGACGCAACCGTGAGCCGGGACGAAAAGGGTGTCGACTGGTACGTTTGCGCATCGGCTTAGCTTGCGCTTGAAACGCGCCTGAACCCACGCGACACTTGAAAGTATGACGACACTCCTTCTTAGCCACAACGCATGCCTGGAACATCGGACCCCTGTCGGGCACCCGGAAAGTCCTGCCCGGGTGCGTGCGGTGTTGGATGCGCTGGATGATCCACAGTTTGAGGCGCTCCAGAGAGATGAAGCACCAAGGGCGACCGTGAAGGATATAGCGCGCGTGCATCCACCTGCCCATGTTGAAGACCTGCTAGCGAGCATGCCCACAAAGGGTAGTGCGCACATTGATGCAGATACTGCCATCTCGCCGGGCTCTGGCGAGGCAGCCCTAAGAGCCGCCGGTGCTGTCTGCCGAGCTGTAGACGCTGTGGCATCCGGTCAGGCGCAGAATGCCTTCTGCGCCGTGCGCCCGCCCGGCCATCACGCAGAGCCTGAAACGCCGATGGGTTTCTGTCTCTTCAACAATGTGGCTGTCGGTGCGCTTTATGCGCGGGAGAAATACGGTCTGCTGAAAGCTGCCGTGGTCGACTTCGATGTCCATCATGGCAATGGCACCCAGGCCATGTTTGAAGCAGATGAAAACCTCTTCTATGCCTCCACCCACCAATCGCCGCTCTATCCAGGCACCGGTGCGGCAAGTGAGACCGGCGTTGGCAACATCGTCAATGTGCCTCTGGGGTCAGGGGCAGACGGCACCGCATTCCGGGCGGCTTTTGACAAAGTGATTCTCCCGGCTTTGAGGACTTTTGACCCGGACATCTTGTTTATTTCAGCGGGATTTGACGGCCATGCGGACGATCCTCTGGCCGGGCTCAATCTCACTGAACCCGATTATGTCTGGGTAACCAAGGAGTTGATGGATGTGGCCCAAAATGCGTGTGAAGGTCGCATTGTTTCGACCCTTGAGGGAGGTTATGACTTAGGCGCACTCGCGCGGAGCACCAGCGCTCATGTGGCCACCCTAATGGGCCAAGACGCATAAGCTCGAGACCGGAAGACCAATCGGAGGACGCCATGGCGACCAGTAAATCAGCGGCACCAGCCGATATCGCAAAAATGAGTTTCGAGGCGGCCCTCGCTGAGTTGGAAGAAATTGTTCGCCAACTTGAGTCCGGTGAAGCTGAACTGGAAAAATCCATAGAGCTCTATGAGCGTGGAAACCTTTTAAAGGCCCATTGCGAAGCCCGCCTGCAGTCGGCACAGGCTAAGGTTGAAAAGATCACTCTTTCCGCGAATGGTGATGTGGGCGCAGAGCCTGCAAATATCGAGTGAGCCATGGCCGACTTGAGCCTCACCCAAGCAATGGAAGACACAGCAGCTGATGTTGAGCTGCTTTTGGACCGTCTGCTCCCCATGCCTGAGGGACCGGAAGGCCGTGTTGCAGAAGCCATGCGGTACGCGACGCTTGGCGGCGGCAAACGCTTCCGGCCTTATCTCGCGTGCGAAGCGGCCAAGCTCTTTACAGTGAGCGAAGACAGGGCGCTCCGTACCGCAGCAGCCATCGAATGCGTGCACACCTATTCGCTCGTTCATGACGATCTTCCGTGCATGGATGATGATGACCTCAGACGGGGCCGACCATCGACCCACAAGGCGTTTGACGAGGCCACTGCCGTTTTAGCAGGCGACGCGCTTTTAACCTTTGCCTTTGAGATTTTGGGTGACGCCGACACCCATGACGATTATCGCGTGCGCTGTGATCTCATCCTTGGGCTGGCCAGAGCCGTGGGGACCCATGGCATGGTTGGTGGTCAGATGATCGATATGGCAAGTGAAGGGACCATTTTGGATATTGGGGCTCTCACCCGCCTACAACAGCTCAAAACGGGGGCTTTGATCGCCTTTGCGTGTGAATCTGGCGCAATTTTGGGCAAAGCATCTAAAGATGCCCATCATGCGCTGCATGCCTATGCCCATGATTTAGGCCTCGCCTACCAGATCATCGACGATTTGCTGGATGAAGAGGGCGACAGCGAAACCCTCGGAAAGACCGCTGGCAAAGACCGCGCGAAGGGAAAGGCCACCTTTGCCACAATTCTGGGGCCGGAAAGGGCACGCGAACAGGCCGGAATGCTCGCAGATCAGGCTATTCAACACCTTGATTTGTTTGATGAAAAGGCAGATTCTTTGCGCAGCGCAACAAGCTTCGTTATAAACCGCAGCGCGTGAAGAGGTGCGGCGCAATGCGGCCTTACCTCGGCCCTTAATTCGCCGTACGCTGAAGAGAAGATGAGGCACTGCAATCACGGACCGGATATTCCGGTTCGGTATCGCCCTAGGTTAAAGTCGACAAGCCAGAGTCAGAGAAGAGCCAGAGTGACCACCACGAGTAAGACGCCGTTGCTGGACCGGATCAAAATCCCGGCGGACCTGCGCGCGCATGATGACGACGACCTTCCTCAAATCACAGATGAGCTGCGTCAGGAACTGATTGAAGCGGTGTCCATCACCGGCGGTCATTTGGGTGCAGGCCTTGGGGTGGTCGAACTCACGGTCGCCCTACATTACGTTTTCAACACGCCGGATGACCGCATCATCTGGGACGTAGGCCACCAAGCCTATCCGCACAAAATCCTGACAGGACGTCGGGACCGTATCCGCACCCTGCGTCAGGGCGGTGGCCTGTCCGGCTTCACCAAACGGGCAGAGAGTGAGTATGACCCGTTCGGGACGGCGCACTCGTCAACGTCGATTTCCGCGGGCCTTGGCATGGCTGTTGGCCGTGACCTGCAAGACAAGAAGAACAATGTTATCGCTGTGATCGGAGACGGTGCGATGAGCGCTGGCATGGCTTATGAGGCCATGAACAATGCAGGCTCCATGGACAGCCGCTTGATTGTGATCTTGAACGACAATGACATGTCCATTGCGCCGCCCGTAGGCGCGATGAGTGCCTACCTGGCACGTCTGATTTCCGGCGGCACCTATCGCGGGTTCCGGCACTTTGCAAAACATATCGCGGAGATGTTTCCGAAATCTCTTGAGGAAAAAGCACGCCGCGCCGAAGAATATGCCCGCGGCATGGCGACTGGCGGAACGCTCTTTGAAGAGATGGGTTTCTACTATGTGGGCCCGATTGACGGGCACAATCTGGATCACCTTCTGCCGGTCTTGCGGAATGTGCGGGACGCGGATGAAGGACCGATCCTCATCCATGTGGTGACGCAGAAAGGCAAAGGCTATGCGCCGGCCGAAGAATCTGCGGACAAGTACCATGGTGTCAGCAAGTTCGACGTGATCACAGGTACCCAGTCTAAGCCGCCCTCTAATGCGCCAAGTTATACGAGCGTCTTTGCTAAATCTCTGATGAAACATGCGGAGAAAGACGACAAGATCGTTGCTGTGACGGCGGCAATGCCCGATGGCACGGGGCTGGGCCAATTTGCAAAAACCTTCCCGGATCGCACCTTTGATGTCGGGATTGCAGAGCAGCATGCGGTCACTTTTGCGGCGGGCATGGCAACGGAGGGTTTGAAACCTTATGCGGCCATATACTCTACATTTCTGCAGCGCGCCTATGACCAGGTCGTACATGACGTGGCGATCCAGAAGCTGCCGGTCCGCTTCGCGATCGACCGCGCCGGGCTTGTTGGCGCCGACGGCCCGACCCATGCAGGCTCTTTCGATATTACCTATCTCACCTGCCTGCCGGATTTCGTTGTAATGGCGGCGGCTGACGAAGCCGAACTCATGCATATGGTGGCGACCTCCGTTGAGATTGATGATCGTCCCAGCGCCTTCCGCTATCCCCGCGGTGAGGGCATAGGCATTGAGCTTCCCGAAATCGGCGCGCCACTGGAAATCGGTAAAGGTCGCGTCATGCGCGAAGGCACTACGGTGGCCCTCGTCTCGCTCGGCTGCCGTCTTCAAGAGACCATGAAAGCCGCCGATGAGCTGGCCGCTCAGGGCATTTCGACCACGGTCGTTGATGCAAGGTTTGCCAAACCCCTGGATGAAAAGCTTCTTGCCCGCGTGGCCCGCGAACATGAGGTTATGGTCACCGTGGAAGAAGGCTCTGTGGGCGGTTTTGGAGCCCACGTCCTTGAGTTCTTGAGCAATAACGGCCTGATGGATCGCGGCCTTAAGGTGCGGACGCTGACCCTGCCTGACACCTTCCAGGATCACGACAAGCCCGACGCGATGTACGTTGCTGCTGGTCTGACGGCGCCGAACATCGCAGCGACAGCCCTGACCGCACTCGGTCATGAAAGTGCGCTGGTCTCATTGGCTGCAGAACGCGCAAACGCTCTTCCCGGAAAGTCCTGAGCTCATGACCGTGCGGCTGGACCGCGCTCTGGTTGAACGTGGGCTCATGCCAACTCGTGCGAGGGCCCAGGCTGCCATAAAGGCGGGGCATGTACGGATTGAAGGCGAGTCTGCGTCTAAAGCGTCCCAATCAGTCTCAGAAGGTGCATCGTTGAGCATTGACGGAACGCGTGCACAATGGGTGTCGCGTGCCGCACTGAAGCTTGTGGGCGCTCTTGATGCCTTTCCGGTGAACCCTGAAGGATTGGTTGCGCTTGATGTCGGCGCATCAACAGGCGGGTTTACACAAGTCCTGCTCGCAAATGGGGCCGCGAAAGTCTATTCGGTTGATGTCGGCCATGGACAGCTTGCGCTTGAACTGGCTGAAGATGCCCGTGTGATCTCCTTGGAGAAGACAAACGCAAAAGACCTGACAGCGGATATCATCCCAGAGCCGATTGATCTCATTGTCAGTGACGTGAGTTTCATCGGTCTGGAAAAAGCATTGCCCGCCCCGCTGAGCTTAGCCCGCGCGGGTGCCAAGCTTATCGCTTTGATCAAGCCCCAGTTTGAAGTGGGCCCCGGAAAGGTTGGTAAGGGCGGTATCTTGAAAGACACGAGGCTGCACGCCCAAGTCTGCAAACGCATCGAAGACTGGCTTGAGAATGAGATGGGCTGGATGGCCATAGGTCTGATAGACAGTCCCATTGAAGGCAGTGACGGCAACAAAGAATTTCTGATTTATGCGGAGAGGTCATGAGCGAAGCTAGCCTGACAATCGACCATGTCGGCGCCCAGGGGGATGGCGTGGTTCGTGCTGATGCGGGACCAATCTATATCGCGCGCACACTTTCTGGTGAGACAGTGCGGGCCGATATTGTCGAGGACCGCGGCACATTGTTGGAGGTGCTCACGCCGTCGCAAGACCGCACCGATCCACACTGCCCCCATTTTGGAACCTGTGGAGGCTGCGCGCTTCAGCACCAAAGTGAGCCAAGCTATCTCACTTGGAAGCGGGATCAGCTGGTGCGCACCCTTGAGAGCAAGGGAATTGATGCACCGGTCGCAGAGATCATCCCTTGCGCACCCGGCACCCGTCGCAGAGCCACCTTTGCGGCGATGCGTACACGCAAGACTGTTCGCTTTGGCTTTTTTGAGCGCGCGACCCACACGATTGTTGATGTCGCATCTTGTCCGGTCCTGGTGCCAGAGCTTGAAGCGGCTATGCCAGCCTTGCGGGAACTGGTTGGCCCCGGATTGACACGCAAAGGCAAAGCAAGCGTGAGTGTCACGGTGACCGCGTCGGGCCTTGACGTGTCGGTCACCGGAGGGAAAGCAGATCCAGATCTGGCCTTGCGCCAAACTCTCGCCGACGGGGCTGCAAAAGCGGACATTGCGCGACTGACATGGGATGGAGACATTCTCACAGAACGCAGACCGCCAGTGCTCGACCTCGCAGGCATTGAGGTGGCCCTACCACCGGGAGCCTTCCTGCAGGCGACCAAATCTGGTGAGGAAACCATGGTCTCCCTCGTCGTAGAGGCCCTCAAGGGGAGAGCAACCATTGTCGATCTGTTTGCCGGATGCGGGACTTTTTCTCTGGCACTGGCAGGCAGCCACAAGGTCCACGCAGTTGAGGGAGCGAAGGCACAATGTGCAGCATTGGAACTCGCTGTTCGCCGTCAGGGCCCCCGCGTGGGGTTGAAGCCTTTGGGGGTTGAACGCCGGGATTTGGCGCGCAGGCCACTCCGGCATGATGAACTGAACAGCTACGATGCCGCTGTGATTGACCCGCCACGTGCGGGCGCGGCGACCCAGTGCGAGGCGTTGGCGACGTCGTCGATCCCTGTGATCGCCTCGGTTTCCTGCAATCCAGCGACATTTGCCAGGGATGCACGAACATTGATTGATGGGGGCTATCGGCTGGAATCTGTCACCCCTCTGGACCAATTCCTCTGGTCGCCCCATATTGAGCTCGTAGGCATTTTCAGGAGGGAGTGACCAACATGCTGCGTCCCTTCGCGCGTCCAATCGCGCGACTACGATATGCGGCGGAACAAGGCGCCCGTGTGGCCTGGTATGCCGGGCATTATGCCGCGGTCAATCGCTTACGCGGTCCGGTTACTCGACCAGGCGATGCACCCTTCAAGCCCACAGCGCCAATCCCAAAATTGCCGGATATCCTGCAATCGATCCGCGCGCTGTTCGAACGCGACTATCAGAATATCGAAGCAGGTATCTACAAAGCACCGGAGGTCGGAACCGATCCCAGAAAACCGATCGACAAAGCGATCCGCTTTTTTCTGGACGCGAAGAAAGTCGACGAACGTCGGATGGACAAACGCCATTCGGAGGTGAACATCGGCGCGAAAGCCAAGCACTTTCCTCGCTACTACCTTCAGAATTTTCACTTCCAGACCGATGGCTGGCTCTCAGAAGACTCTGCCAACCTTTATGACACACAGGTAGAGACGCTGTTCGCAGGCACCGCAGACGCCATGCGCAGGCAGGCACTTGTCCCCATCTCAGAGTATGTGGACGACAAAGATCAGCGCGACGTGAGTCTGTTAGACATGGCCTGTGGGACCGGGCGCTTCTTACGCGAGGTTAAACGCAACTGGCCGCGCACGGGAGTGACAGCGCTTGATCTGTCTCCGGACTATCTTGCAAAAACTAAGCGCGCTTTGTCAAAATGGGGAAGGACACGCTTTGTCAATGCACCGGCTGAGCGTATGCCGGTGGAAAAAGCCTCACAGGACATTGTCACCGCAACCTACCTGTTCCATGAACTGCCACCCAAAGTGCGGCAGCAGGTAGCAGACGAAATCGCCCGTGTCCTGAAACCCGGAGGGCTGTTCATCCTGGTGGATGCGTTGCAGACAGATGATCATCCATCCTTTAACAGCCTGCTGGAATTTTTTCCAGTGGCGTTTCACGAGCCCTATTTTTCAACCTACTTGGAAGAGGATTTTGAGACCCTGTTCTCACGTGCAGGGCTCAGCGCGGTTCAACAACAGACCGGCTATCTGACAAAGATGGCGGTCTATAGAAAGAGCTAGATCGCTCTTTGATTGAGGAATGCCTGGACGGCTTCCAGGATCGGCTCCGGGGAGACGTCTAGCGGCTCCAGTCGGATCACCAGCGTATCTTTGTTATATCGCCAGATCTGCACCATCAACCGCCGCTGAAGCCCGCCCATGTCTTCCTCAACCAGCGCATTGTCGAGCGACTTGCTAAGCGTCAGGTGCAACTCTGTGTTGCGAATAGTGCGCACAGCCTTATCCACGGTTGTGGCATTGACGATGGCGTCCCAGGCGACGGTTCCGAGCCCTGTTATCATCAGGCCAGCAGAACTTGCCACCACCGCCGGTGTGTTCCTTCGCACAAAAGGCCAGAAATGATAGGCGACAGCGAAAAGCGCCAAGCTGATAATGAGCAGAGCAATGTCACCGCGGGCAAGCGCAATGCTTAGGACGAAGAATCCAAAAAAGCCGCCGCCATAGACCATCATCTCCCCGCTGCGTTGATCGAAACGTGCCATCAAAGGCTGGGGGGAGACGGGTGATGTGGCTGTCATGACATTAGCTCTCCGGAGCATTTCCAGCTGAATTTGAGGAACTTCAGCGTCCGGAAATGCGGAAAAATTAGGACTCTTGTTGGCCGTTCTGTCCGCGGTGCCTGAGAAAATGGTCGGCTAAAACACAGGCCATCATAGCCTCGCCGACCGGTACCGCACGAATACCAACGCAAGGATCATGCCGACCCTTGGTCATGACTTCGGTTTCCTCGCCTGAGCGGGTGATAGACTTGCGTGGCGTAAGGATAGACGAGGTAGGTTTCACTGCAAAACGGGCGACGACATCTTGCCCGCTGGATATACCACCAAGAATTCCGCCTGCATGATTGGCACCGAAACTCACTTTATTGCCGTCAATGCCCATTTCGTCGGCATTTTCTTCGCCGGTCAGAGCAGCTGTCGCAAATCCATCACCGATTTCAACACCTTTGACGGCATTGATGCTCATGAACGCCCCGGCGAGGTCCGCGTCAAGCTTACCATAAATAGGGGCGCCGAGCCCGGCGGGAACGCCGCTTGCGATGAGTTCGATCACCGCACCGCAGCTGGAACCGGCTTTGCGGACCCCATCAAGGTAGGTTTCCCATTCTTTTGCCGCGACAGGATCAGGGCACCAGAACGGATTCTGATCAATTTCATTCCAATTCCATCGTGTACGGTCAATTTTGTGCGGACCCATCTGAACAAGCGCGCCACGCACTTCAACACCTGGGATCACCTTGCGTGCAAGAGCACCCGCAGCAACCCGTGCTGCCGTTTCGCGGGCCGATTGGCGGCCACCGCCACGATAGTCGCGAATGCCGTATTTGGCTTCATAGGTGAAGTCCGCATGGCCGGGGCGGAACATGTCTTTGATATCTCCATAGTCTTTGGAGCGCTGATCGACATTTTCAATCATCAGCGAAATAGGTGTGCCGGTTGTTACCTCTTGGCCGGTTTCGTCCTTGAACGTGCCGGAAAGAATTTTCACCTGGTCAGGTTCTTTGCGCTGGGTGGTGAACCGCGACTGGCCTGGCCGCCGCTTATCGAGAAAGGTCTGAATTTCGTCTGCTGTGATCGGCACAAGCGAAGGCATGCCGTCAATCACGCAGCCAAGTGCAGGCCCGTGGGATTCACCCCACGTGGTCACGCGAAAAAGATGGCCAAACGTATTGTGTGACATGTGTCTTTCCTCAACCAGCTATTGGCAGAGGTTCTAGCTGAAATTCACGGAAAACGGAAACGCGACCCTGAAATCAGACAATACTCATGTCCGGCGCATCTTCAGCCTTCATGCCGATTACATGATAGCCCGCATCCACATGGTGAACTTCACCTGTGACGCCAGATGCAAGGTCAGAGAGCAGGTAGAGACCTGTTTTGCCCACTTCATCAATAGTCACCGTGCGCTTCATCGGCGCGTTCAGCTCATTCCACTTCAGGATGTAGCGGAAATCGCCAATGCCAGCCGCGGCCAGCGTTTTGATGGGTCCGGCTGAAATGGCGTTTATGCGGATATTGTTCCGGCCAAGATCAACAGCCAGATAACGCACACTCGCCTCAAGGGCGGCCTTGGCAACACCCATCACGTTATAGTGGGGAATAACCTTCTCAGCGCCATAATAGGTGAGGGTGGCGATAGAGCCCCCATCAGCCATCAAAGGCTCAGCGCGCTTGGCAACAGCTGCGAGCGAATGACAGGAAATGTTCATAGCCTGGGCGAACTGGTCAGCCGTGGTGTCCAGATAGCGACCATCAAGAGAGCTCTTGTCGGCATAGGCAATGGCGTGCACGAGGAAGTCGAGCTTGCCCCACTTGTCCTCAAGCGTTTTGAAGACAGCGTCCATCGAGGCATCATCGGTCACATCACAAGGAAGCACGAGGTCTGATCCGACAGATTCGGCCAGTGGCTTCACGCGTTTGGCCAACGCTTCCCCCTGGTAGGTGAAAGCCACGTCGGCACCATGGTCAGCGCAAACTTTCGCGATACCCCAGGCAATCGACCGGTTGTTTGCCACTCCCATGATGAGCCCTTTTTTTCCGCTCATCAGGCCGCCGGATGCCGTCCCAGATGCTGTCACGGGACCCCCTATCTTGTTGAATTTTCTGCCCCCATTAGCGCGGCATCCTACACAAATGGACTTACCGGTCTAGCGAAAAGGACCGAAAAACCGCTTGTATTACAGACCATTACAGAGGTGTGATCCAAAAGGGGTCAGGTCTTGCGAGGGGTATGTTGGAGGCCCGGCGCCCAAGTCGCAGCAAAGTCTTTCAACGCCTGGTCGTGTTTGGGTGGCAGAACAAGGATGAGATGGACAAATTGATCCCCCTTGCCGAATTTTCGCCGTCCAGGAGGGTGAGTGAGCCCTTTGCCCTTCAGACGAAGCACGCTGCCGCTGTTAGAGCCTTCAGGGACGCTCACTGCAACATCGCCATCTACCGTCGGAACCGCGATTTTTGCGCCAAGCACTGCCTCAGGCAGGCTTACAGGCACGTCGATATGCACATCAGCCCCTTGGCGTCGAAAGGTGGGGTGGGGGGCAACGGAAATGGTGACAAGCGCGTCTCCCGCCTCACGGCCGGTCAGACTGGGGTCGCCTTGGCCTCTGAGACGGATTTGCTGGCCGTCTTCGACGCCCGCCGGAATATGCACCTCCAACGACTTCCCATTGTCCAAGGTGAGGCGCCGTTTGGTGCCTTCGGCCGCATCGAGAAAGGGAATGCTCAGGTCATAGTTGTGGTCCGCGCCCGTTGCTCGAAAGGCGCGGCGACCAACACTCTTCAGATTGATCAGAAAGTCGCCGAAAGGCGGGAATTTCTCTGTTTTGGTAGAAACGGGGTCTTCTTCTGCTGGGTTCGTCGAGCGGGTCTCAGGCTCTTCATCCAGTTTTGGGCGTGAAGCGGATTTTGGACGCGTTTGAGTTGAGGTCGGCGCCGCTTTTGTTGTCGCGTCCTCCGCAGCAGCCCGAGCAGCATGGCGTCGCTTTGTCGGCCCATTCCTGGCAGATGCCTTGGCTTTTCGGCTCAGAAGGTCATACGCAGCGGTTACTTCATGAAAGCGCTCTTTTTGGCGAGGGTCACCTGATCCGGAATCTGGATGATAGGTCTTTGCCAGCCGCCGATAGGCCGATTTGATTTCATCAGGACCGGCCTGCGGTGAAATACCAAGCACATGGTAGGGATTGCGCATAGAGCTCCGCCAGAAAGGGTTCGCTGAGAGTCAGGGTTTGCTGAGAAGTTCGTGTTGGCTCAGAAACTCCGCGATCATGGTTAAAAAAGCATGATCAAACCTAACGCGGCACAAATACCAAATCATTAAGGCGCTGGGAGAATTTCGAGTGTTTTCGCCGCCTTTTCGTGGCCATGCGCTGCGGCGGCAGAGAGCCATTTCCTGGCCAGACCCACATCCGGCCCGACGCCCAGGCCAAACCGATAAAGCCGACCCAGGCGATATTGCGCTTCGACAACACCGTCTTCGGCGAGCGGACGCCATTGCTCGGCGGCGGCCAGAAAGTCACCCTCGTCGAACAGGTAGACGCCTGCCATGAACTGGGCGCCTTGCTCCGGCGAAACGAGTACACGGGATGTGTCGGATGGCAGTTGAACACCACTTTGCGACGTCGATGGTGGAGGAGATAGTTGAGGCTCCGTTCTCTCACCAATGCGATGCCTGGCTCTTTTATGACCAAGCTCGGCAGCACGCTGAATGAGCGCCTTTGCGGCATCAATGTCAGAAGGCGTGCTCTTGGAGCTTTTTTCGATGAGCAATCCCAGTTCCCACATGGCATCAGGGCTCCCGCCAGCGGCTGCAAGACTGAGCCACTCTGCGCCTTTCTCAAGATCACGATACGGCGTGTCTGGTTCAATACGCATCATGCCAGCGTTAAGCGCTGCGCTCGCAAGCCCCGCGCTGGCGGCGCGTTCGTAAAACCATAAAGCGCGCTCACGGTCCTGGGGCACTCCCTCACCACGGCGGAGCATGTGGGCAACATTGCGTTGGGCTGCAAGGTCTCCGGATTTGGCGAGCGGCAGCCATATCGCATAGGCAGTGGAGTAGTCGCCAGCATCGTGAGCGGCGACCCCCATATCAAACTCCAATTGGTTCCCCGCCAATTCTGAAGGCAAGGCAGGAGTGGTCGCTTGGTTGATCTCGGTCGCAAGCCCATCATGGGCAACAGGTCCAAGAAGAGCGAGTGTTGTCAGCGCAAGTTGGCATGTGCGAGTGAAAGTCATCTGCGTTCTGCTATCGCTTTACGTGGTATCGATTCTGGGACAGGCGTTGGAGACGACTATATAAGAAGAGCCGCAGGGCCGAAATATGGCCCAAACGCTCATTGGAGCGGCAGCAAGATATGAGGACCGCAATGGCGGACACAGACGTAGAAAGCATTACCGGCACAGACCCGTTCGCGCTCTTTGAAGAGTGGATGGCGGAGGCAGGGAAATCTGAGCCCAACGACCCTAATGCCATGGCGCTGGCAACGGCAGACGCATCGGGGCTGCCGGATGTACGGATGGTGCTTCTGAAGGACGCCGGCCCAGAAGGATTTGTGTTCTATACCAATCTTGAAAGCGCCAAGGGGACGGAACTTGCCGAGAACCCGCAAGCGGCGCTGTGTTTCCACTGGAAAACATTGCGACGCCAAATTCGGGCGCGTGGGTCTATCTCACCGGTGTCTGAAGCAGAGGCGGACGCCTATTTCGCCACCCGCGCCAAAGACAGTCAGATCGGTGCCTGGGCGTCGAGACAATCCCGTCCCATGGAAGGGCGTTTCGAACTGGAAAAAGAAGTGGCCCGCTTCGGTGCAAAATACGCCATCAAGAAGGTGGATCGCCCGCCTCACTGGTCGGGCTTTCGACTGACGCCAAGCCAGATTGAGTTTTGGCGGGATCGGCCTTTCCGCCTCCATGACCGGCTGGTCTTCCAACGCGAGGCGTCAGACGCGTCCTGGCAGACGTCAAAACTATTCCCGTGACCCAATGGCCAATGATCAAAAGATGAGCACCGCCACAAACGACAGGCTGATGCGCCGCGCCACCTACGCGGCGGTTTGCGTTGCGCTCTCGCTTATCGCTATGAAAGCGGCGGCATTTGTCGTCACAGGGTCGGTGGCCATGTTGGCGACCTTGTTTGATTCAATGCTTGATATGGCAGCCTCTGTCCTCAACCTGTTTGCCGTTCGTGCCGCACTCACACCTGCAGACCATGACCATCGCTTTGGTCACGGCAAAGCAGAAGCGATGGCAGGGTTGGGCCAGGCAACGATCATTATTTTGTCGGCGATTTATATTCTCTGGGAGGCAGGCGCGCGTTTGATCGAGCCGGAGCCCGTGTCCAGCTCCGGGATTGGGATCGCCGTGACAGTGATTGCAATCGCACTGACGTTGGTACTGGTTGCCTACCAGACAAAAGTTGTCCGGGCGACCAACTCGCTGGCCATCGCTGCTGACTCAATCCACTACAAGGGTGATCTGTTGATGAACCTTGCAGTGATCGCGGCCTTGGCACTGTCTGCCTTTCCGAGATTCACTTGGGCGGACCCAGTGTTCGGGATATTGATTGCATGTTTCATCGCCTACAGTGCCTGGCAGATAGTCGGCCAGTCTGTGCAGCAGCTGATGGACCAGGAATTGCCGGAAGAAGAACGCGACAAAATCAGGACCATTATCCTGAACGACTCAGATGTGCAGGACATGCACGATCTGCGCACTCGAATGGCAGGCAACAAACTCTTTATTCAGTTTCATCTGGAACTTGATGGACACATGAGTTTGACCAATGCTCATGAAGTTGCTGATCGCGTTGAAGAGGCAGTGCGGCATGCCTTCCCGGGGAGCGAGGTTCTATCGCATCAGGACCCTGCTGGGGTTGAGACCATTACGGATTTTGAGCGGACATAATGGTTGGGATCGACAAAGACGCTGTCGAGAGATATTTGGCAACACCCGCAGCCTACGGTCTTCCTGCGAGCACACCTGTTGAACGCATTGATACCCATATCTCAGTTATCTTCTTAGCAGGGCCGCATGCATACAAATTGAAGAAGCGCGTTGATCTCGTCTATCTCGATTTCACCACTCTCGATGCGCGTCGCGAAGCCTGTAAACGAGAACTGATGCTTAATCAGCGCACTGCGCCATCTCTCTATCTTGATATTGTTCCTGTAACCGAGACGGGTGACGGACTAGTGCTCGGGGAGAATACCGACGGCACCATTGTAGATTGGGTCGTGAAGATGGCCCGTTTCGATCAATGCAACCTTCTCTCTCACATGGCAGATCGCGGCGAACTGACGGTGGCGATGGTTGAAAAGCTCGCGCGGCAGCTGGAGCGGTTTCATAAAGATGCTGAAGTAAGCCGCACAGATGGCGGTCAGGCTCGGTTTGCAGAAATTCTTGAGAGCAACCAAAAGAACTTCTATCCCTTCATCGGGAAAATCTACCCACCGAGCCTCATCGAGCGATTGGGCAGTTTCTATGCTGACACACTTGAGGCTTTGTCCGGACTGATCGAAAGTCGGCGCGCATCCGGTTGGGTGCGCCACTGCCATGGCGATCTCCATCTAAACAATGTTGTGTGCCTCAATGGGGAGCCGGTACCGTTTGATTGCATCGAATTTAACGATCAGTTCGCGTGCATCGATGCGCTTTACGATTTTGCTTTTCTGTTGATGGACCTGGCTTTCAGAGCACAGTCTGACAGGCGGCTGGCTGCCCACGCGAATGCCGCGCTCAACGCCTATCTGCAAGCACAATCCCCAGAAGATCTTTCGGAAACCCTGAAGGGTCTGGAGGCGCTGCCTTTTTTCATGAGCGTGCGGGCAAGTGTGAGATCCCATGTCAGCGCCCGGATGTCGCGAGGTGCAAAGAGCGGTGCCTCCGAACTTGAGGGGTTTGCGCTGGCCTATGCCGAGTTTGCAGAGGATCTGTTGCGGGAGAGGAAAGCGAGGCTCTACGCTGTCGGTGGCTTGTCAGGAACGGGAAAGACCACAATTGCCAAACGGCTTGCGCCTGAACTGGGTGGCAGCATTGGCGCAGTTCACTTGAGGACCGACATTATCCGCAAACGGCTTGCTGGCGTCGCAGATTTTGACCGGCTGTCTTCAGATGCTTACACGCAGGCAGCAAGCGATCAGGTCTATGCTGAGATGGCGCGCCTTGCGAGTGTCGCTTTGGATGCCGGTCAAACGGTCATCTGTGATGCCGTATTTGCCAAGCCTGTAGAACGGACCTTGATTGAGCAGGTGGCAACAAGCCGATCAGTACCGTTTGAGGGCATTTGGCTTACAGCGCCCCCAAAAATGTTGGAATCCCGGGTTGAACAGAGGTCTCAGGCAGGAACGGACGCATCAGATGCCGATGAACGCGTTGTCAGGCACCAGCTATCGTATGACCTTGGTGATCTCAGTTGGACCGTGGTGGAGGCGGTTGGAGAGCCGGATCGGGTCTGCGCTAACGCCCGCACCGCACTAAACCTGACGCTTCCATCGTCTGAGAATTAACGACCCTGTGACAAAGCTCTTGCTGGTCATGACTGCGCGGTTCCACTAGATTGCCTCCATGAGCGATCCATCAAACCATAAAAAGACCCTCATTCTCACAGGGGCAAGCCGCGGAATTGGGCATGCGACTGTGAAGCGTTTTTCGAGCGCAGGATGGCGGGTGATTACCTGTTCCAGGCATCCCTTTCCGGAGGACTGCCCCTGGGAAGCGGGGCCTGAAGACCACATTCAGGTCGATCTGGCGGATCCAGAAAATGTTGCGGATGCTGTCGCAGAGATGCGCCTCAGGTTGCGGGATCAGGGCAGCCATTTGAATGCGCTGGTCAACAATGCCGCAATCTCACCCAAAGGGGAGGACGGTAGCCGTTTGGGCGTCTTCGAGACGGATATGGAAGCCTGGCGCCGGGTGTTTGAAGTGAATTTTTTCGCGCCGGTGAGCCTTGCGCGTGGACTGGTGGAAGAGCTTGCCGCTGCTAAGGGCTCCGTTGTGAATGTGACATCAATTGCCGGAACACGTGTTCATCCATTTGCAGGGTCGGCATATGGAACATCGAAGTCTGCGCTCGCCGGTCTCACACGAGAAATGGCGTCGGACTTTGGTCGCAGAGGTATTCGTGTGAACGCAATTGCGCCTGGAGAAATTGACACAGCAATTCTGTCACCTGGGACTGACAAGATCGTGGCGGAAATTCCGATGCAGCGTCTCGGCACACCTGAAGAAGTCGCGCGCACAATCTACTTCCTCTGCACCGACCAATCGTCCTATGTGAATGGTGCAGAAATTCACATCAATGGCGGGCAGCACGTTTAAGTATCTACTGCCTGTCTGTACCCTATGAAACCATGGTCAGATAAACGGTTACCGCGACGATCAGCCAAAACGCGGCCGTGGTCGAGACTGCAAACAACATCTCACGCATGGGCCTCTCCTTCGAAGGAATGCGGGTATGTTCTCTCAAGTTCTCTGATTCTGGTGATTGTGAAGTGATTCGTCAAAAAGATGGCAGTCCCATGTCAGCCTAAGGGGTGGTGCTAGAGATCAGAAAAGTCGATTTCGTCTCGAGCTTTGTCTAGATAGATGCGGACTTGCTGCAAAAAGGGCAGGGCCGCTTTGATCTCTGACAGATCCAGTTCCTCGACCATCTGCGCGAGCGCTGGGGCCGTGACGGCCAGAGTCTCTTCCCGTTTTGAAAGCCCCTTGTCGGTCACAGTCACGATTTTGCTGCGCCGATCCACAGGGTCTGTGGCAATGGCCACATATCCCTTTTCCTCAAGCTTTTGCAGCGTGTTTGTAATGGCCCCTTTGGTCACCTGAAACGATGCAGCGAGCTGCGCAGGTGTTCGCTCGCCGCCCAGTCTGGCAAAATGGTTGAGCACCGTGAATTGCGCGCTGGTCATGCCGACGGGCAGCGCGCGTCTAAAGGCGGTCGAAAACAACTGGTTGATGATGCCGATTTCATTAAAGAAGGTGTAGAGAGTGGAGCTGTTCTCGATTGGGCTCTCACTCTCAGCTTTGTCTGTCACGCTTATAAAACCCTTGTCTCAATAGGCCAGCGGGGGCCGCCGGGGATGGTTGGACCGTAGCCCAAACGTCCAAGCATTTGTATCCTGTGTCCGGGAGCCGCGAGTTTTGTGTGCACCTCTTTGTACAGTGGTTCCATTTCCTCATATTCCTGCAGCGCTTGGGAAAGCGGGTGAATGCCGATGCTCAGCTCGGTCGCTTTCATATTCGTCCTGATCCAGGCCGCACCGGCATTCAATTGATCAACCCGTCTATTGCCGTCGGTCGACAGCCAAAGATGGGCCATCGCGGTGAACATCATCTCCTGATACATGTCCAAGCCGATCTGAAAACCGGAGGATGTGGGATCGGCCAGTTCCTGCCGGGAGATGATGCCAACAAGGGCGGCGGCATCAAGAAAGGCCGAACCACCAATATCAATCCCGTCGGGGTTTGCATTGATCTCTGATTTGCCGATGCGCATCAGGTCGACACTTTCCATATTCGTGCGATGCGTCGTGACTTCGATTTTGTGGGCAGCCCAGCTGAGCTCGCGCAATTCTTCCCGGCGTGTTGGGTCGATGGTGAACTCAACCTTGACACTTTCCGGCACGACAGCCGCAATGGTCGATAAGCTACTTTCGGAAACCTTCTGAGTGGTATCATAGGGCTCTTTGAGCGACCGTCTTACCAACACCTGCGCGAAGAGCGGGTCCGGGGTTGCAGATCCTGGCGCGCCAAACTTCATACGGGCGATAGGTCTTGTATCGAGATTTTGATCCGGCGCACCGTCGGGGAATGGCTCGACTGTCAGGGCGCGGCCATCTTCCGCGGCGGCCATGCGGGCAAGCTCCAGGAAGCACCCAAGGCCGATAACAATCTGCCGTTCAAATGGATCGGTTTCCGGTAGCAAGCGATCAAGGTCGCAATAGAGCGTGGCGACGTCCGGTTCCGACAGGTCCACCTGCCAGGGCTGCCGATTGTGCGGATTGGGCGCGAGCACAGCATAGGAGAGAGCCCGCATACGCGGCTCGGCATATTCAGGGCCTCCCGCGCGCTTCCAGGGCGCAACGGCGTCAGTCGGTGTTCTTGTGAGGGCAAACCCACCAGCGCCTGCGGCGGCGATGATGGCGGTCGATCCCATAATCTTCAAAAAACGTCGGCGGCTGGCCATCGCGCATATCCTCAGTAGTTCAACGTTAAACTAACATAGTTTATCGTTGAACTAATTCAAGGAGATTCAGTGTGTTTGCGGTTAACTCAGGCCAAGTACTTGTTTTGAAATGATATTTTTCTGCACTTCGGTGGCACCGCCATAGATCGTCTGGGCCCGATTGAAGAAGTAGGACGCCGTCGACGGTGCCGCAAAGGCGGGAATGCCACTACCCTCGTTCCAGTCTTCGTCGCTCCTATCCGGAAAAAACGGAATCGCGTTGGCGCCACTTGCTTCCAGGAAAAGCTCTGTAATGGCCTGAGCATTTTCCGTCGCCAGGATTTTCAGAGCCGAGCTTTCTTCGCCAGGCGCATCGCCAGCGGCAACAGAGGAGAGCGCACGGAGCGCTGTGAACTCCAATGCCGTCAGGTCAATCTCTACTGCCGCAAGCTTGGTGGCAAAGGCCGGATCATCCATCAGGGAGCGGTTACCGGATTGGATGGTTCCCGCAATCTCTTTCAGACGTGCAATGTCAGCGCGCTTGCCCGCAATATGGGCATAGGAGGTGCGCTCGTTGGACAGAAGGTATTTGGAATAGGTCCAGCCCATGCCTTCTTCACCAATCAGATTTTCCGCAGGCACACGCACATTGTCGAACTCGATACGGTTGAGGTAATGGCTGCCATCGATTGTGATGATCGGATAGACCGTGATGCCTGGCGTATTTGCGTCCATGCACAGGAAGGAAATGCCTTCCTGTTTCTTGCCGCTATTGTCAGTGCGCACAAGGCAGAAGAACCAGTCCGCATAATGGCCCTGGCTGGTCCAGATCTTTGTGCCGTTAACGATATAGTCATCGCCATCGCGTTCCGCTTTGCATTGAAGAGAGGCAAGGTCAGAACCAGACTCAGGTTCGGAATATCCCTGGCCCCAGAATGTCCGGCTTGCAAGGATGTCGGGTAGCCATCGCTTTTTTTGTTCTTTTGAACCGAATGTGTAGATGACCGGCGCGACATAGAGCAGACCCATAGGGATAACGTTTGGCGCGCCTGCCCTTTCCAGCTCATCATCAAAGATGAATTTCTGCGTCGCCGTCCACCCGGTGCCGCCATATTCTTGTGGCCAGTTCACCGCGACCCAACCCTTGTCATTGAGCGCTGCTTCGGAGCGTTGGTAGTCAGCTTTGTTCAGCTGCTGACCGTTTTGTACTTTGGCGAGAATATCCGCCGGATATTCGTTGGCGAAAAATTCCCTGACTTCGAGCCGGAATTTTTCATCTGCGGCGCTGAAACTGAGATCCATAGGGCGCACCCTTCTTGAAGTTTTGAATGTTGATGGGGAGAGGATAGGCGCTTCGAGGCTAAAGGAAAGAGCTTAGGCGCTATTTTTTCGTAAACCCCGGACGATAAATCGGGCCGGGTGGACGGCGTCCGCAAGGTCACGTGGCAGTGGCAGGGGCGTGCCGGTGATTTGGGCTGCGAGCAATTCGCCCAGCAGCAGACCGGTGGTAAAGCCACGAGCCCCAAGCCCCCCAAGGAGAAAGAGCCCGGGATGAACCGGCGCGGGTGGATAGGCGGCAAAGCGATCACCGTGGCGAAGCCGCTCATAGGCCGAGAGATAGGCGTCTTGGATGGGGGCAGGTCCGGCGAAGGGAACGCGATCGGGCACCTGGGCCCTGAATGAAACACGACCCGTCACCTCTTCAAGATTGAGCCCCGCGAGTGCCGATGCAAATGCGGGAAACGTCTCTGCAAGGTCCTGGAGATTGTGCTGATGGCCAATCGCCGTTGGCTCGAGTGCACTCTGCTCGCCTCTGCCAAGTTCGTAAGTGGCCCCGGTCAGGGCTGAACCGTCACCATGAGAAATGAGATACGGCCCGGCAACAAGTGCGCGGGATTGCTTGGGCAAAGTACCCACTGGTAGGTTTGTAATCTGTCCAAGCACGGGCTCCAGCGGCAGCCAGTCTGTCTCAGGAAACGCGGAGAGGCCCGAACCATTTGCAAGCACCAAAACGTCTGCAGCATCGGCGGCAAGGTCATTTAGGTACCAGCCCCCGTCTTTGTGTGTGAGCGAGGCAGCTGGAATGCGCTCAACCTCGATCTCTTGGGTCAGGTGCGTGAGGAGACAGCTTGGGTCAACAACACCTGCACGCGGAAACAGAAAAGCCGGAAACCCGGTTTCAAATCCAGCAATGTCCTTCAAGTCCTTCGCAGCGATGAACTCCAAGTGGCCCTCTGGCAGCGGAGCCCGCGCGGCGATCTTTTCAAAGCGCGTGGCCTCACCTTCGGCGCGCGCAAACTGCAAAACACCCCTTGGATCAAAAAAGGGAATGGATGCGCCCTGCTGCATGTTCTGCATTTCACGCTCTGCGTAAAGGTATGCGGCGATATGGAAATCATCTTCAGGCGTTGGATTGACTGAAAAGCGGGGCATGAAAAGCGCTGCTGGGTTTCCAGATGCGCCTGCACCAAGACCTTCGCCATCCATCAGCCGAACAGAGAGGCCCCGGCGTTTCAACGCATGGGCCGTCGCAGTGCCGGCGATCCCCGCACCAACAATCAGGGCTGATTTGGGATTTGAGGTGGGCGGGGCGCGATACCATGGCTTGGAGTCAGTGGGTGTTGGCACGTCCGCCATGCGTCCGACGAGCATCTCCCGCTTGCGCCCGAAACCTTTCACTTTCTCTACATTGAACCCCTGCGCGGCGAGCGCGCGTCGCACAGCCCCGGCTGCGGTGAACGTGGCGAAGGTCGTGCCCACTCGCGACAGTCGAGCGACTTCAGAAAAGACCGGTTCTGACCACATGTCAGGGTTGCTGGCGGGAGAAAACCCATCGAGAAACCAGCCATCGACCTGCGCCTCAAGCTGGCTCAAGGCGGGGATCGCGTCATCTTCACAAAGCATGAGAGAAACATTGTCTGACAAATGAAGAAGGTGGGTGCCGCTATGTGGCGTGGGATAGCTGGTAATAAGCTCCGCCACCAAGGGCGCAAGTGTGGGCCATTTTTCGAGTGCCTGCGAAAGCTCCTCTTGCGTCAGAGGGAAACCTTCAATGGAGATGAAGTGGAGATGTTGATCCGGTGATCGGGTTTGTCGCCACAACTCCCAGGTCGCTAGGAAATTGAGACCCGTTCCAAAACCCAGTTCGCCAATTGTAAAATGGGTTTGGTCAGCCCAGGCGTCCGGCAGATGATTGCCTTGCAGAAATACGTGAGCTGTCTCCGCCAGACCGCCATCGCTAGAGAAGTAGATATCATCAAAGCGCGTTGATTGCGGACTGCCGTCAGCGCGCCAGGTAATGTCGGCAGACGGCAATCGCTTCATGGCATTCAGTTAGGCGCCGCGCCGACTCGGTGCAAACGGATGCGTGCTGGACAGGCCACCACAGACAGGGATCGCCTGCCCGTTCACGTAAGACGCCTCATCGCTTGCCAGGAAGAGTGCCATGTTCGCAATCTCTTCCGGGTGTCCATAACGCGCTGTTGGGTTGAGCTGACCGATCTTCCCCTCGCTGCCACGCGCCCGTGCTCCTTCGAAGAGCGGTGCCGTCATGCCTGTTTCAATGAGCCCGGGACAAATTGCGTTGACACGCACACCCGTGCCATAAAACTGATTGGCGGCGGTTTGAACGAGGCTGATCACCCCGGCTTTTGAGGCAGAATAGGGCGTATTGCCTGCATTTGCGCGAAGTCCCGCTACCGATGCCGTGCAGACGATGGACCCTTTGCCCTGCTTAATCATGTGTTCGGACGCATGTTTGATCGCAAGGAAGGGACCGATCAGGTTGACCCGAAGGATTTCTTCCCACATCGCTGGCGTTTGATCCTGAATGGGGACAAGCCCGCCGCTCACGCCCGCATTGGCGTAGATGGCATCGAGGTTGCCAAATTCTGACACACAAAAGTCGACAAAGCCTTTGACTGCATTCTCATCGCCAACATCCGCCGCGACTGTTTTGATCGTGCCGCCTTTGGCCCGGACCATTTCAGCAGTTTCGTCGACCGCACCCTCGACCCGATCGACTGCAATGATGTTGGCGCCTTCGCGTGCGAAGATCAGCGCACTTGCGCGACCGATACCACTGCCAGCACCTGTAATGATTGCGTTTTTGCCCGCCAGTCTTGACATCGTAAGGCCCCTCAATTGAGCGTTTCAGGAAAAGTGGAAACGGTTTTCCGTCCGAAAACGCGACAAAGTAAAATATCAGGAGCCGGGTATTGATCAGATAAAGATCAACCGGCTCTGGAGAATCGATATGGCGCCAAGTCTACTGCAAGCAAACCGTTTGCGCAGGAAAACAGTTTTGCGCAAATACAATAAAAAACGGCCCCATAATCAACAAGAGGGGCCGTTTTGAACAAATCCTCATCTAAGGACTTAGAAGTCTTTGCCTGCGGTCACGGCCCAGGCCACAGATCCAGCCTCACCGTCGATCGTGCCGGAGCTCCCGATGGCGGGGGCATCGTCGATAGGTGGCGTGCAGTTTTCTGGCTGATCACCTGCTGTCGTGCAGATTGAGTTGCCTTCAACACGCCAGGTGCCGGGCACTTCGGCGCCGTCTGGGAGTTTGAGCACAATGTTGGAAGCGTCAGGATAGTGCACTTTGGTCACCATCCCATCAGGCCCCGTGAGCGTGACTGTGTTACCGACCAGGCCGGCGCCGATATCTGCCATCGCAAAGCTTGTGCTCATGGCCAGCATGGCGGCGGTCAAAACGAGTTTCTTCATGGATGAGCCTCCCAGAATAGGCACGCCTGCAGTTTGTTCCCAAAGATGACAGGGGGTGCAGGGGCGTCAAATAGACCGGCCGACCACCGGCCCGGTTCCGTGAGCCTCTAATTTAGAGCTTGATGTGTACGGTGCAAGTAGAAGCCCTAACAGGCGCACTATTTGTTGATGCCTGGTGGTTTCAGGAGAAAGAGCACAAGCCAGATCGGTACGATCACCATAGCGCCCAGCATAAAATGCGGGAGTGCCCAATCAACCGCGTCGGATAGGGCAATCCGCATTTTCTCAGGTGTCAGACCCATATCAGCCAAAAGGTCAACTGCCTGGATGTCGAGGGCAGACAGGGCCGCGCCAATCGCTACGGAGGCAATTGTGAATTTCACAAGGGCGGCGAGTGCGTTGTACAGCAAGGGTGTACCTATGAGTGATTCGAACAAGCACAGTCTAGCCATCCAGCCGACCAGGCACCATCTACACGAAGTGTGACCTCTCCAGGGGAGTTTGAGAAATGGCAGAAAACCCGAAAGACAGCTGTTTTTTTCCGGCATCCATGATCAAGGACATGGACGAGCGGCGCCATGTTCACCAGTACAACAAAAATGCGGTCCGGCTAACCCGAACACTGGGAGACCTGGCAGGGCTGACCGACATGGGGCTACATATTGTCCGGATTGAGCCAGGGTGCGAGACGACCGAATTTCATTATCACGAGCAGGACGAAGAGTTCGTCTACATCATCTCAGGGCAGGGGAAATCTGAACTCGGAGATGAGGTGTTTGATGTGGGGCCCGGCGACGTCCTGCTCTTTCCTAAAGGCGGGCCTGCTCATGCAATGCGAAATGAAGGAGAGGAGGACCTCGTCTACTTGATGGGCGGCACGCGCCCCGCAATCGACGTCTGTACCTATCCAAAATTGCAAAGGCGGCAATATCGGGTCGACGGCGTCAAGGAATATGCTGACCTGTCGGCCTTTAAGAAAGTTTGATGCGTTGCTAGAAGGACGCCGGGCGTCCTTCCAGATGTGGCTTAACGGTTGAAAAGGCCGCGAATGGCGTCCTCCACCCGTGGTTTCTCTTCTTCGGTGGTCTCGCCGGAGGTGCTGTCTGAAGACCCGCCGCCGAGGATGCCTTGCAGCAAGCCTTTGCCACCGTCTTCCTTGACGCTGTCAATCACATCTTTGATGCCGTCGGGATTGCTGATGATTGCGGCAAGGTCCGGTGTGAAGCTCGGATTGCTCCACGGACCAGAGATTACAATCGGCACCTCAATCCCTTTGACATCGCCAGCCCCCCCTGTCCCTCAAGGGTTGCGGCTAGTTTCGGCTCAATGCGATAGTTGAGAGTTTGTGGGGGCATGCTCACCGTGCCTCTGCCGGCGATCCGAACGAGTGGGCTCAGCATTTTGAGGTCGTTATTGGTCAACACGCCGTTAGTGATGGTGAATGTCCCGCCAAGTTCTGAAAAGTCAGTGCTCTGGGCGCCGCCAGATTCCCATCCGCTGGTGGCGGCAGCAAAAACATTGCGTGAGAGCTGCGCGATGTTAATGCCCCGAATAGCGCCGTCCGCGAACGTGAGAGCACCTGAGCCATTCAAAGCGCTCATCATCGCCTTTTGGCTTTTCCCGCGCGTCGTAACATTCACATTGAAGGACCCCAGTCCTTCAAGGCGCTCAAAGCCAGCGGCGTCCCTTAGGAAGGGATAGGCAGACAAGCCACTTAAATTGAAGTTGGCACCGACAGACGGCGTGTTGCCGGATCCGTCAAGGGTCAACTGACCAATACCAGCGCCTTCGTACAGAGCCAGCTCAGTAAGTTTTGCGGTCAGCTTGCCGCCATTTATCAGCACATCAAGGGCGCTTTTGCCGATAGTGAGGTCTTGGAACAGGATTTCACCAACAGTTAGATCAAGGTCGGCGTCAATGGCTTTGAGGCCAGACAGATCAATCGGGGCGTCACTCCATCCAGAAGCCGCCGCGCTTCCACCGCTGCCGCCTCCACTGGAGGGTGCTGCCTGACCATCAGAAGGGCTGCTTTCGCCGACGCCTGCCAGATAAACATTGGCGTCGAGCTTATCGAGTACAAGTGCGCCGGTGAGCTTCGGACGCGACCTGCCAGCATCAACCGTTAGGTCGCCGGTGCCATTCATGCCGTCAAAGGCAAGCGTTGCGCCAGTGAAGGAATATGTATCGCCAACAACAGCAACCGTACCGTTCAAATCAAGCGCGCCAAATCCGTCTCCCTCTGCCATTGGCTGCCCAGCCCAGGCGGCAAGGTCACGAACGGATGGAATGCTAAGAGATGTCGGTCCATTGATTGTGAGCACCGGGCTCATCCTGCCATTGCCGGCGAAACCCGCAGTCACTTTAGGGGCGTTGATGTTGAGGCTGAGGTCTGAGGCGTCGCCAACGGAGAAAGCCCGAGGTTCAGCAACATCCAGACTGAGCTCGACCGTGTCACCATTCCATACCACCGACCCGTCCAGGCCAAGCGGGGCGTCAAGACTTGGTAAGGACACATCAAGGTTGATGTCGCTTGCGTCGTAAGCTTCGCCAGTCGCGAGGTTCGAATATTTGACAGATCCATCAATTAGCGAGATTTCGCCCAATTGAATGTCAGTAACTTGGGGCGTGAAGCCGCCGTCCTCACCAGCAGGTGCCGTCTCTGCAGCTGGAGCAGGGGCGCTCTGTGCGGGGACGTCGAATACCCAATTGCCGACACCTTGTCTGTTGACCGCCAGATCAATCTCTGGACGGCGCATGATGAACCTATCCAAGGCGACTTCGCCGCGCATCAACGGGAAAATCTTCAGGACGATTTCCAGTTGTTCCATCTTCACCATATGCCGCGATGCAGCCCATGACGCGTTTTGAAAAGTGACGTCGTTCACGCTCACCGCCAGACGGGGGAGGAAAGAGAGACTAATGTCGCCATTAATCGTGAGATCTCGCCCCGTTTGTTCTTTCACCAAGGCAGTGATCTGAGGTTTGTAGCTCTCCACCGGAATAAAGGAAGGTGCGGCGAATAGAATGCCCACGATGAGCAGTACAAGGACGACGAGAAAAGATAGAAAGCGTGACATGAAGCCCCTCAATGTCTTGGCTGTAAGGCGTGCAGTGTGGTTGCTAAGTGTGGCGGAAAAATGATCCCGTTTCACCCGCGGCTGGCTAGGGAATGCGGCTTTTCGGTCACATTGATGTCAAAAGCAAAACCGTGAAGTGCGCACCTCTTGGTTTCGGCTGCAAAGAGCGTATCTTGAATGGATCAACGGGCAGGCTTTCGCCCAGCGCAGCGGCAAAACCTCATATGAGGGATGCTGCATCGGACACGAGAAAAAAAGGCTCCAGCATGGAACCGGCAGTGAGAATTCCGAACCACCTCTACGTCGGCCTCTGATTTAGGTCTGAGCCGCGGGGACCTCCTCCAGAATGTTTTGGGGGGAGATGCTCAAAGCTTGCCGACAAGAGGGCAAACGATCACTCCAAGCCGTTGGCTGGAGGGGCGTCACGTCTGCGCAACTGCCCATAAGGGCACGTCTCAATAGAAATATTTGAGCCTGATTATTGCGATCTTTCTGATACGTCATGGCTCTTTTGTTTAGGAGCGTTTTCCAGCAGGAAAACGGAAATGACATGAAACGCACAGTCTCTGCGCGACAGCTGACTTCGTTTATCTGGTTTTACTGGCGCCGCCAGGGTTTTTGGTTTGCCCTCTTGATGGTGGGCCTGGTGATCAATGTGGCCATCGACATCATGTATCCCGTCGTTGCGGGCTATCTGGTCGACACGATATCGACAGCTGATTTCCCACCGAGCCCGGAGCAGATCGATAATGCGGTCCTGGCAGCGCTTTTGTTTGTCAGCCAGAGCATTGCTTTCTTCACGGTGCAGCGGTTGAAGTTCCGCCTTTGGATACATTTCGCCGCCCGCGTGATGCGCGACATCATCACGGAAGGCTTTGCCCGGGTGCAGCGCTATCCAGCCAACTGGCATGCGAGCACGCACGCTGGAGCAACAGTTCGGAAGCTAACCCGCGGCATGTGGGCCTATGACACAATTGCCGACACGGTCTATGCGGCCCTGCTGCCAGCGGTCATGATGTTAGTTGGCATATTGGTGGTTCTCACCTGGCGATGGCCCCTGGTGGGCCTCTATGCAGGTATCACCAGCGCATTTTATGTGGGTGTAACGGCCTGGTTGGCGATCCGACATCTGCCGGAACGCCACCGTGCGCACATGGATGTGGACAGTGAAGTGGGCGCGCAGGTCGCCGATGCCATTACCTGCAACTCGGTGGTGAAGAGTTTTGGCACAGAAGCCCGCGAGGATGCGCGGCTCTTGTCTCTCGCCAACTTCTGGCGGGGCAAGGCTGTCGGGGCCTGGGCGATGATGGAAAACCTGCTCATCGTGCAGAACATTGCTGCGGTGGCACTGGTTGGTGGGATCGTCGGACTCATTGTTGCTGAGTGGGCCGCAGGGCGTGCAACCACCGGCGACATTGTCTTTGCCATCACCACCTACCTGATGATCAACGGATATCTCAGTGATATGGGCTATCACCTGCAGAACCTGCAACAGGGGGTGTCGGAGATTGAGGATCTGGTGATGTTCCATGATCTGCCGATGGAATCTGCCGTGGTCAAAGGGGCTCCAGCGCTTGACCTGACTGCAGGGGCGATCGACTTCGATCAGGTCGGCTTTTTCTATCCGCGCAAGGATCAGGCGGTCTATTCCAACTTGTCATTAAAAATCAAAGCAGGTGAAAAGATCGCCCTGGTGGGTAAGTCCGGCTCTGGCAAAAGCACCTTCGTGAAGCTGCTTCAGCGTCTCTACGACCTGGACAGCGGACAGGTGCTGATTGATGGGCAGGACATCGCAACGGTCGACCCGGTCAGTTTGCGCCGGGCGGTGTCGGTTGTGCCGCAAGAGCCTTTGCTGTTCCACCGAAGCCTTGGCGAGAACATTGCCTATGCGAACCCAGATGCGACGGAAGCTGACCTGATGAAGGCGGCCACGCTTGCACGCGCCGGTGAATTCATTGAGAGCTTGCCTGAGGGGCTGAACACCATGGTGGGTGAGCGCGGCGTCAAGCTTTCCGGTGGTGAGCGTCAGCGGGTGGCTATCGCCCGGGCCTTCCTGGCGGACGCACCGATCCTCGTACTCGACGAAGCAACCTCCAGCCTGGATGTCGTCACGGAGGCCGCGGTGCAGCAAGCCATGGAAGACCTGATGAAGGGACGGACGACCATCATCATCGCCCACCGTCTATCGACGGTTCGACAGGTCGACCGGGTTCTTGTCTTTGAGGAGGGAAGGATCGTTGAAGATGGCTCATATGATGAACTGGCCAAGCGGGAAGGAGGATATCTCGCCCGCTTCCACGCGGTCCAGTCGTCAGAGGACCTAAGCCCTGCGCTTACGGAGGATGAAGCGTAAGGCTTCGTCTCTAATACTTGAAGGATTGAGGGGTGCGGATTACAAGCTGGGTATGAACAGTCAGAAAAACACATCCCCAAAAACCGTGAGCCCCCTATGGTCACCGAGCGCGGACCGCGTCGCGGCGACAGCGATGAACCGATTTCGTCTCGAAGCCGAGAAGCGCCTCGGCCGAGACCTGCCGGACTATCAGGCGCTCCACACCTGGTCGGTGATGGAGACAGCTTCCTTTTGGGACGCTGTATGGGAGTTTTGCGGGGTAATCGCTTCTGAAAAAGGCGAGCGGGTTCTGGGGGCTGCGACAATGCCCGGCGCTGAGTTCTTCCCGGACGCGCGGCTTAATTTCGCAGAAAACCTGCTGCGAAAGGATGATGGGTCTCCGGCACTTCATTTCAACAATGAGGGCGGCCACAAACGCACGGTGAGCTGGTCTGAGCTTAAGGCGACCGTGTCGCAGTTTGCGCAGGCCCTGCGTGCCTGGGGTGTGGAACCCGGTGACCGGGTGGCGGCCTACATGCCCAACATACCGGAAACGATCATTGCGATGCTGGCCACCGCAAGCCTCGGCGCAGTCTGGTCTTCCTGTTCCCCGGACTTTGGGGCGAAGGGTGTCTTGGACAGGTTCGGACAGATTGAGCCCAAAGTGCTGATCGCCTGTGATGGATATCGCTACAACGGCAAGACACTGCCGCTTGAGGACAATCTGCGTGAGATCACGGCACACCTGCCCACCTTGGAACAGGTTGTGATTGTGCCCTTCATTGGCGCCGCTGCTACAGATGTCGAAAAAGCCACTCTTTGGGAAGATGTATGCGCACTCTTTGAGCCGAGCGACATCATCTTTGAGCAGCTGCCCTTCAATCATCCGCTCTACATCATGTTTTCCAGCGGCACGACCGGTGCACCGAAATGTATTGTACATTCTGTCGGCGGCACGCTGCTTCAGCAGCTGAAGGAGCACGTGCTCCACTGCGATCTGAAGGAGGGCGATACGCTTTTCTACTTCACCACCTGCGGCTGGATGATGTGGAACTGGCTCGTGACGGGGCTTGGGGTCGGAGCAACGCTCGCGCTCTATGACGGGTCGCCTTTCTATCCTGACGGCAATGTGCTGTTCGACTATGCAGATGAGGTTGGGGTCAATGTCTTTGGCACGTCGGCCAAATTCATTGATGCGCTCAACAAAGAAAACCTAAGGCCCATCGAGACCCACAAGCTGAGCGACCTGCGTTTGATCCTGTCAACGGGCTCCCCCTTGGTGGATGAGGGGTTTGAATATGTCTATCGCTCGGTCAAAAAAAATGTGCAGCTCTCTTCCATTTCTGGCGGCACCGACATTGTCTCTTGTTTTGTGTTGGGCAATCCAGTCCTGCCAGTCTGGAGAGGAGAAATCCAGTCCAATGGCCTGGGCATGGCCGTTGAGATTTGGGACGAAGACGGCGAGGCGTTAAGGCAGGGAAAAGGCGAGCTGGTCTGCACGAAACCTTTTCCGAGTATGCCCATTGGTTTCTGGAACGACCCGGATGGCACCAAATATGCCGCAGCCTATTTTGACCGGTTTCCGGGCGTTTGGCATCATGGTGACTTTGCCGAGGTCACGGAGCATGGGGGCATCATTATCCATGGTCGGTCTGATGCGACGCTCAATCCCGGCGGCGTGCGGATAGGGACCGCTGAAATTTATGCGGTCGTTGAGACACTGCCAGAAATCCGCGAGGCGATTGCGGTGGGCCAGAACTGGCAGGGCGACGTGCGCGTCGTTCTCTTTGTCATTCTCGCCGATGGGGTAGCGCTGACGGATGACTTAATCGCAACCATCAGGTCAAACATTCGCAAAGGCGCAAGCCCTCGTCATGTGCCTGCCAAGGTCGTTGCCGTTACTGACATTCCCCGAACAAAATCGGGCAAAATCACGGAGCTCGCGGTACGCGACATGATTGAAGGCCGCGATGTAAAAAACCGAGAGGCGCTGGCAAATCCGGAAGCGCTTGATCTTTACAGTGATTTAGATGAACTGCAGACCTAATCCTGCAACACTTGTGTCGAGGGAAAGGTGAGCTCCACAATGGTCCCGTCGCCCGGCGACGATGTGATGGACAGTGCCCCTCGGTTTGCTTCCGTCAGTGCTTTGGCAAGTGGCAGACCAAGACCGGTTCCTTTTTTGCCATGAATGACGGCGCTGCGCGCCTGACCGAAAGGCGCAAAGGCCCGAGACAGATCTTCGCCCGACATGCCGATACCTGTGTCTTGAACCGTGATAACAAGGTCGCCATCCTTCGACAGGGACGACACCACACCCACTTGACCGCCGGGGCGCGTGAACTTCACCGCATTGGACAGGAGGTTGAGCAAAATCTGCGTGAGACTGCGCTTGTCGGCAACGAGACCCGGCAGATGCTCGTCAATCTGTGGGCGAATGGAAATGCGCTCATCCGCAGCGCTTGGCTTCACCATATTGACGCACTTATCGACAATGTCGGCGATGTCGACCTGTTCAAACTCCGGTTCGAATTTACCTGCTTCAACTTTGGAGAGATCCAGAAGATCGTTGATGAGACTGAGCAGCAGCTCTCCACTGTCGTGTATGTCGCCAGCATAGGTGAGATATTTCTCGTGCCCCAACGACCCGTAATGTTCATCGCGCATGATTTCGGAAAAACCGATAATCGCATTGAGCGGCGTGCGCAGCTCGTGCGCGACCGAAGCAAGGAAATCGGATTTTTGTGTATTGGCCGATGTCGCCTTCGAGAGCGCGTCACGCAGCTCCGCTTCCACCTGTTTGGCGGGCGTGATGTCTCTAAGAGCGGCTGTAAACACGGCCCCGGCATAGTCGCTGCCAAGGGGCTGGATAACCAGGAGCAAACACCGCCCGGGTTCGCCGCCTGTTACGACCTCCAGACCGTTATCATAGGCAGTGGCAAAGCCCGTGTCTTTGAGGTTTGCAATATAGTCGCGCACACGAGATTGGTCGGGTGGACGAAAGGCAAGTTCCAGCGGCTCACCAAGCTGGATACCAAGGATTTGTTCCGCTTCGGCGTTTGCACGGATCACCTGACCGGCATCATCCAGCATCAAAACACCGTCAGTGACGGAACTGAGAAGCGTATTTGGATCCGATGTCTGAACCACCGGCGCAACCGTGTTCGCTGAAGGTGTATCAACAAGTTCAGACGGCGTAACGATGCGTGCAACTCCATTCCAGCCAGCGAAACTTCCCTCATTGTCGTGCAACGGGAGCGCGCTGAGCAACAGGTGGATTACCTCGCCTTCTACGTCAGGCCAAAGCAGTTCTTCATCGCGCCAGGGCGTGGAGGACGACAAGGCTTCTGACAAACCGTTACTCGGACCAAGCCCGTAATTTTGAACCACGTCAGTCCATTTTTTCCCGATAAGCGCATCGGCCCGAACCCCGGTAGCTGTTTGGAGGCCCGGGCTCACGCGCGTGAAGGTCAAATCCTTGCCAAGCCGCCATTGGAAATCGCTGACCAGGTCGAGCATGGCTTGCATATTTGTACGGTCGGCCTCCGCTGCTTTTTCCAACGCCCGCCGGTCGCCAATATCCCGAAAGAGACCAAGAAGCGCTTGGCTATCCGTTTCAGGGTCATGCACCCGTCTCAGGGTGATACGATGGGGTCTGTCGCCGTGGCGGGTCTTTAAGAGCAAGGGTTTGCTCACAGTCCCGTTGCGCACAGCGCGCGCGATCAGCGGCAACGCATCGTCGTTGGACGGAAGCAAAGCTGCGAGACCGCCTTTTCGTACACGCGCCCCAAAGATGCGTTCAGCTTCAATGTTCTGATGCAAGAGCAGCCCGTCCGTGCCGAAAAGAACCATCGGCACCGGTGCTTCCTGAACCATTTCGCTAAAACGAGAAAACCCGGTGCTCTGCTCCGATGTATCAGAGGGGACAGTGAGAAGAAGTCCTGGTCGGCCATCATCCAGCGTCGATGGATAGCAGGTGCAAACAGCCCAACGGCTTTCAGTGGCGAGGTGAAGTTCCAGCTTGGCTGTAAGGGGCGCATCTTCATCAAAGCCGGTGGCGAGCCTGTCGAGCTTTAAGGTGGCTGGGTCATCAGGGTCGAAGTCAAGCTCAATCAGGTCCAGCAGGCTGTCTTCACCCCAGAAGGAGACGGCAGCCGGATTGCCCCATGCGATGCGCCGCCGTGCCACATCCCAAAGCCAGGCGGGATTGGGTGACCCCACAAGATCTTCAATACTCAAACTGGACGCGGCGCTCACACATATCTCCCGGACAGGCACCGTTATGTGGCGCCGCCATACCTGCTATACACGATGGCAGGGTCAATTTTTCTCAAAGGCTGGACCGCCGCGACCCAACACTCATTTCAAGAGTAACCTAGCGTTTAATTTGGGATCAGGTCCAGAGCGGGTGGTTAAGGGACCACTCGCACGCCAAACCAAAAAAAGCCCCGCTATTTCTTCTTCTTTTTCTTCGGCGCCGATTGCCGCGCAATATTGGCGGCCTCAATGATTTCCGCAGCAATCTCTTCCGCCTCGTCTGGCATGAAATCCATAGGCAGCTCAAATTGGGAGGTTCTAAAGAACAGGCGCACCATACCTTCGGACGTTGGGCCAATTTGAATTTCGCCGCTCTCGTCTGTTTCTTTGTTAATGCCGGACCCGCTCATATTCCGCCTGCCTCTGATGCTTCTGGCACCGGCCTGTCGGTTAACCATGCCTCCAGCATAGCATTCACCGTTTGGGGCGCCTCTTGTTGGACCCAGTGTGACACATTAGGGAGATATCTGAGGGTGAAATCATCCACCAGATTTTCCGTGCCATAGGTCAGTTCTTTGCCCAATGCGACGTCTTCTTCCCCCCAGATCATCAAGGTGGGTGTTTTGACGTGAGGAGGGTTTTCCCAAACCTCTTTCAGTGGATTACTGCGAAACGCCGCTCGGTAGTAGTTAATCATTGCCTTCATTGCACCCGGAATGAGCGCGTTCTGTTTGTAGTGCTGAAGGACATCTGCTCCAAAATTCGTCTGGTCGATGGCCATATTCGAAAAGGCATCTCCGATGGCTTGGGCCCCGCGCAGGGTCATCAGCTTCTCTGGCAGCCAGGGGATCTGGAAGAAGAAGATGTACCAGGACTTCTTCAACTGTGCCCAGCCGGAGACGTTTTTCATAAACTGCGTGGGGTGGGGCAGGTTCATCACGACGAACCGCTCCAGCGGACGGGCCTCGGTCAGCACAACGCTCCAACCGATTGCGCCGCCCCAGTCGTGGGTCATGAGAGTCGTCGGCCCGGTAATGCCTTCTGCGCGCGCGGCATCGATCAAACCCGCAACGTCCGCAATCAGATTTGTAATGTTGTAATCGGCAACCTTGGGTGGCCGCGAACTGTGGCCATAACCCCGCAGATTGGGTGCCCATACCGTATAGCCTAGCTCTGCCAAGAGCGGCACCTGAAACCGCCAGGAATGTTTGCTTTCAGGAAAGCCATGCAGCAAAAGAGCAAGTTTCTCACCAGACCCACAGACATCTGTTTCGAAGGTGAGGCCGTTCGCCTCTATCATGCGTGTCGTAACCTGTATGTCGCTCACGGGTACCTCCTGCGGACCGGACTATAGGCGATCATGTGATGGCCTGACAGGGGTGAAAAACCGGGTTAGTGTGACAGTAACAGAGGCGGAAATGGCGGCGGGGGCCGTCATGTTCGGCGAGAAGGCCAACGAGGGGACAATATGGCAGTTAGCGTAGCGCGCGAGCATTGGTCGTCGCGATTTGCATTTCTGATGGCGGCAATTGGATCTGCCGTTGGCCTCGGCAATATCTGGCGTTTCCCCTTTGTGACCGGAGAGAATGGTGGCGGCGCCTTCATCCTCATCTACCTGATCACCACGACTTGTATTGCTCTGCCGATTGTGATCGCAGAGGTGATGCTCGGCCGCATGGGCGGTCAGAGTCCCATAGGCTCGCTGATGCAGATTACGCGCAAGCACAAGAAATCCGTCTTCTGGGTGTTGATGGCCTGGGGCGGCACGCTCGGCGCCTTCGTCGTTCTGTCCTATTACAGCGTCATCGGCGGATGGGCACTGAAATATATGATGCTCGCGGCCTCAGGAACATTTGGCAATCTGAACGGGGAAAGCTCTGGAGAAATTTTTGGCGCCTTTATCGGAGACCCGATTGCACTCATTGGCTGGCATACGCTCTTTATGGGCATCAATATTGGGATCGTCATCTGGGGTCTGCACAAGGGGATCGAGCGCGCGGTCGTCTTTCTCATGCCGCTGCTCTTTGTGTTGCTGGTGGGGATGGTTTTCTATGCCGCCTCAACACCTGGCTTCGAGCGTGCGGTGGATTTCCTCTTCACCTTTGACTTTTCAAAAGTGACCTCCAACACATTCCTGATGGCGATTGGTCAGGGATTTTTCTCCGTATCCGTCGCGCTGGGCGCTATGATGACCTATGGCGCATACCTTGACGAAGATGTCTCAATCCAGAATTCGGCGATTATTATCGTTTTGGCAGATACAGGAGTAGCAATCCTGGCGGGGCTTGCTGTCTTCCCGCTGGTCTTCTCCTTTGCGCTGGAACCTTCAGCGGGCCCCGGCCTGATTTTCGTGACAGTCCCGATTGCTTTTGGGCAAATGGATGCCGGAATTTTGGTAGGCACAGCCTTCTTCGTATTGCTGTCGGTCGCGGCAGTCACCTCGGCCATCTCGCTTCTGGAGCCAGCCGTGGCCTATATGGAAGAAGCACTCACCTGGTCCAGAAAGGCGACCTCGATTTTGGTCGGCGGCGCTGCCTGGACGCTTGGCATTGCAAGCGTGCTCTCCTTTAGCGATTGGTCGGATTTCTACCCGCTGGCGCCGATGGGCGTTCTGGTCAATCAGACAGTCTTTGACGTCTTTGACTTCATCGTCACCAGCTGGGTACAGCCTGGGGTGGGCATTATGATGGCCGTCTTTGCGGGCTGGGTGTTAAGTCGGGAAACGGTACTGGACGCTCTCAACGCCAAGGACCCGAATGCCCTCTGGTTCCGGGCATGGCTCTTTGCTGTCCGTGTGGTCTGCCCCATCGCAGTGCTCCTGGTCTTCGCAGGTGCGGTGTGGCCTGACTTTGTTGCCTCCATGATGCCAAACCGCAGCGACTGAGCAGCCGAGAAGCGCCGAAAATAGCCCAAAGACAGGCGGAAAATAAGGTACCCGGAGCCCTTGCAAGGCGACCGCAAGGGAATTAAGTTCCGCCACTCAGGGCGTGCGGCCAATGGCCAGTGCGCTGCGTGTGCAGCTGTAGCTCAGTCGGTTAGAGCGCTTGATTGTGGATCAAGAGGTCGGTGGTTCAATTCCTCCCAGCTGTACCAACCCTTTCAATGATTTATCCAATTGGTTCGCTGCTGAGATCATTGCCGCATTGAAAGAGGTACGATGCTGGGACCGTGAGAAGACTCTGCCAAATGTTGAGCGGTCCTCTTCGTCTCGACAAGATGACAGGCAACGCCGACCAGCATCGGGCCCCTCAAGTCGAGAAGAGCAAGCATTAAAGAGCAAGCGGATTGCAAGGTCCGAACCAAAAAACGGAATAAAAATGCCTAGGATCGCAAACAACTTCGAGGTGTCTCACGACACTTGATGTGGTCCTGGCTTGCTCGCAAGTTCCCGCGATTGTCTGGCAGCCTGTGGTTGGACACGACGAGGGAGCGTCGGGTCGCGGATTGATTTCAGTGCTCAAATAAAAGCGTGGTCAAAATATTGTGCGCTTTCGTCGGCCGTGAGTTTGATTGTATGGCGATATGATGCAGTCATTATTCTGTTTTAAGTATTGAGCGGGATTTTGCCTGAACGGCTAGTTTTGTCCGATGGATAGGTGTTGACTGTGCTGGTTTCATCCGTATTGTGCAGGTTATGAGACAGATGTTGATTTTGATCGTGTTGCTGGCCTTGTTCATCGTACCAGTAAGCACGTTTGCTGACGAAGACCATTTCCAGGTCTTGGACACTACTGTATCAACTCAACTTACAGGTGATGAAAGCATTGACAGTGGTCGGTCTGCGCCTGTCCGTTGTGCAGACCACTGCGGGCATTGTGCGCCAATGCCGTTACGTCCTGAATCTTTGACCATCATTCAGACTGGTGATCAAACCTCGACGCATCTTGGGCTGGCAAGCGTTCCACGCCTGATTCTAGTCGCTCGGGCCGAAAAACCTCCACGCCACTAAACCTCTCGGAAAATTCCCTTTTGGGACAAAACCCACCCGCATTTCTTGCAGGGGGGAGTCATCTACATGTTCGTGAGGATAATTTATGTTTCGTTTTATAGCGAAGGGGTGGCTATGCACCGTCCTTGTTACGGGGTCGGCAAATGCTGCGGCTCCGGCTAAACCCGAAGGGCAGGCTCCTGCGGCGCTAGCCGCTATAGTTGCCAGTGTGGTTAGAGAAAACCCGTTGATTGCTGCGGCCGAAGCCCGATTGAAGGCCGCAGAGGCCCGTGCAGTGGGTGCAGGACTTTGGCGTAATAACCCGGAAATTGAATATGACAGCGAGACCGCTGAAGTCCGCACAGAGACAGTCGGCGTCAGTCAGACTGTGGAGTGGTTTTCCAAACCAGCTGCTCGCGGTCGTGCGGCTGATAGCAGGACTGAGAGCCTGGCGAGGGAACTCGTAAATGTTCGACAACGGGTCATCACCGGTGTTCTTTCAGGTTTTGTTTTGGTGGACCAAGGGAGAGCGAAGGTCGCGCTTGCGTCCGATCGTACTCAGTCGATGTCTCGGTTTGCCGACTTGTCTGAACGGCTTTTCCGGGAGGGCGACATCTCTCCATCAGCCGCCCAAGCGGCCCGGGTGGCAGCTACCCAGGCTGTTATGAGAGAGCAGGTCGCCCAAATTGATCTATCGAATGCCGAGCAGGAACTCGCCCAGTTGACGGGTGTTGCACCTATAGCATGGCCAAGTTTTGATACATCCTTGCCGGAACCAATGAACATAGACGACGTGGATGTGGAGCAGGTGCCTTCCGTCCTAGCCGCGCGGTTCCGCCGGGAAGCTGCTGAGCGAGATATCAGTGTGGCTCAGTGGGATCGTGTCCCTGATCCGTCTGTCGGCGTTCGCTACGGTGACGAAGGAAATTCTGACCTTTTTGGCTTCAGAATATCTATCCCAATACCTGTCCTCAATTCTGGTCGCTCTGAAGTTGCGGCGGCCCGCGCGGACGCTGTTTCTGCAGCGGTAGAACTGCAGTTAGCACAGCGCTCCGCCTCTATTTTTTTGAGGGAAACCGCCCGTCGATATGAAGCGCTGAGATCAAGCCAAGTCCTCTGGCTGAAGAGTGGAGAAAATGCTGTCACGCAGCAGGCTGATGTGCTTCAGCGGCGTTTGGATGGCGGCGATATCGGTGTTGTCGAATATCTCGTCCAACTGCAGCAACTTTATGACGCGCAAGAATCCTCAATCGAGTTGCAAGGCCAGGCATGGGTTGCATGGTTCCAATTGTTACAGGCGGCAGGCGTAGTTGAAGAATGGATCGGAGTAGAGCGATGAATTGGAAGATGATAGCGACCGTCCTGGCTTTCGGAATTCTCGTTGCCGCAGGCGTTTACATAGTGAGCAGCGACGAAGAGGAAGTGCAGCTCGACATTGAGGCAGGTGCTGAAGAAGGAGACCACGCTGATGAGCCGGGTGGCGGACATGACAACGAACCGGAGGAAAGTCAGGAACTAACGCTGTCAGAGGAGAGTCTGAGGGCAGCGGGCATTCGTATTGAGGTGCTAGCGCCGGTTGTCTTGGGTGATGTCGTGACAGGCCCAGCAGAAATTCGGTCAAATGCGTATCGCTCTAGCATTGTTACGCCGCGAATTCCGGCGATTGTCGTTGAGCGCCATGTGAGGTTGAGCGACACTGTGGAAGTTGGTGAACCGCTGGTTACCTTATTCAGCCGCGACGTCGCAGATGCAGAGGGAGCGTTTGTTGTTGCCGACCGGGAATGGCGGCGGGTGCGCAATCTCGGTCGGCAAATTGTGTCCGAGAGGCGTTACCTCGAAGCAGAAGTTGCCCGTGATAAAGCCCAAGCTCAATTGCTCTCCTACGGTCTGGGGCAGGATGCTGTTGATGTCATTGCTGGGTCCAGCAAGCGGGAAAATCACGCCCACGGTGAGTTTATACTTTTGGCAAATCAAAGTGGGACCATTGTTTCCGACGACTTTAGAACTGGGGAACTGGTCGAACCAGGACAGACGCTTTATGAAATTGTGGACCTTGACAGCGTCTGGGCGATTGCTCGGATGACCCCGGAAGAAGCTAGCCGTATCAGTGTGGGTGCGCGTGCTTGGGTTCGACACAATGGCGGCGTTCAGGAAGCCAAAGTTGGACAGATCTACTCGACCGTAGACGAAGAAACACGAACTGTGAACGTGAGGGTGCTTGCCTCAAACATTGCTGGAGCGTTGAGGCCAGGACAATTCGTTCAAGCGGAAATTGAAAGCGTTGGAGGACAGTCAGTGCTCGCGGTGCCGAATGAAGCGCTTGTACGAAGCGCTGACGGTGATTGGATAGTCTTTGAGCAAGATGAAGACCTTGGGTTGAAACCTGTGGAAGTAGAGCGCGTTCGCGTCGTCGGTGAGCGGACTGTAATCGAAGGTATTTCCGCTGGATCCTCCATCGCGGTCTCTGGTGCTTTCTTTCTTCAATCTGAACTCGCCAAAAGCGGTTTTGCCGTTGACAACCATTAGGAATCGACAATGCTCAATAACATAATTGATCTTGGTGTACGCGGTCGGCTCCTTGTTGTTTTGGCGCTGGCGACGGCGACTGTTGGCGGGGTTTTGGTTCTGCCTGGGCTCAATCTGGATGCATTTCCAGATGTGACTAACGTACAAGTGACGATCAATACTGAAGCCCGCGGTTTGGCGTCTGAGGAAGTTGAACAGCTCATCACCTACCCAATCGAAGCGGTGATGTATGCGCTGCCGGACGTTCAGGAAGTCCGTTCAATTTCGAAGACTGGCCTTTCCGCGATTACCGTGGTTTTTCAGGAAGGAACAGACATCTATTTTGCACGCCAGCTTGTTTTTGAGCGTTTGCAAGCGGCGATGGATGAGATACCTGACGGCGTCGGGACACCTGCAATGGGTCCCAATTCGTCAGGCCTGGGGCAGATTTTCCAATACGTGCTGCGTTCAGAAGAGCCTGGAAAATTCGATATCAAGACACTGCGTAGCCTCAACGATTGGGTTGTGAAGCTTCTGCTCATGCCTGTGGATGGTGTTACCGACGTCCTGTCATTTGGCGGTGACGTGCTGCAGTACCAAGTGAATATCGATCCGCAGAAACTGCTTTCCTATGGTCTTACGGTGGACGAAGTACGCGGGGCTATCGAAGCAAGCAACAGAAATTCTGGAGGGTGGTATCTCGATCAGGGTGCCGAACAACTTGTCATTCGCGGTGTTGGGTGGGTCCGTAGCGGCGATGATGGGTTGCGTGATATCGGCAATGTTCCTCTGAAAGAAGAAGATGGATTCGTTGTGAGTATTGCGGATGTCGCGGATGTTAGTTTGGGTGGAGAAATCCGCCAGGGCGCGACTTCTTTGACCATTCGTGATGCAGATGGCAACCCCCAACAATTGGGCGAAGTTGTACTTGGCGTTGTGCTCAAACGGCTTGGAGCGAATACGAAAGTTACCATCGATAGCGTTAAAGATCGATTGCAAACCGTCGCGCTTGCTTTGCCGGAAGGTGTTGTCCTTGAGCCTATATATGACCAGGCCTCTCTTATCGATAAGGCCGTAAGCACAGTCAGCCGCGCGCTCATCGAAGCATTTGCTTTGATTGTTGTGATCTTGGCTCTGTTTTTGATGAATGTTCGCGCGACGCTTCTTGTTCTGTTTTCCGTGCCTATTTCCATTGGCCTTGCTCTCATGGCGATGTCGATTTGGGGGATATCGGCTAATCTCATGTCATTGGGTGGCCTCGCTATTGCTATAGGAATGATGGTCGATGGTTCGGTGGTGATGATGGAGAACATTTTCCGTCATTTGACCGAGCCTGGCAATGACGCTCATGGTGATGAAGTCGTGGAAGCAGTTGGGGATCAGCCTCATGGGTTACAGCTAAGAATTCAAGAGGCAGCCCGTGAAATGGGACGGCCTGTTTTCTATGCTGTTCTCATTATCATTGTTGTCTTTGCACCTCTCTTTTCACTTGAGGGCGTGGAAGGGAAACTATTTCAGCCAATGGCAATGAGTATTGTTCTGGCAATGATCGCTTCCCTCTTTGTCGCTCTAATCGTGGTGCCTGCTCTGGCCACCTACCTGTTTCGTACTGGGGCAAAACATCGTGAAAGTCCAATTCTTCGTCCTATTGAAAATCTGTACAAACGGGCTCTTGATCGTGCATTAGCCGCTCGGAAAGAAGTGGTTACAGGTGCGATCGTAATGCTTGCACTTTCTCTTCTGGCGGTCCCTTTCTTAGGGACGGAATTTGTGCCAGAGCTTGAAGAAGGAACCATCAACATAAGGACAACGCTGGCGCCTTCGTCCAGCCTTGAAACCTCTCTGGGCGTCGCGGAGAAGCTTGAGAAAAAACTTCTCGAATTTCCCGAAGTGATTTCCGCATCCAGCAGGATTGGGAGAGCCGAATTAGGCGGCGACCCGGAACCCGTCTCCAACGTTGAGATTTATGTAGGGCTGAAACCTGTTTCCGAGTGGGTATCGGCGACAAATCGATTTGAGTTGCAACAGGCAATGGAAGAAAAGCTCTCTGAGCATCCGGGGCTACTCTTTTCGTTTTCACAACCGATTGCCACACGTGTCGATGAACTCCTGTCCGGTGTTAGAGCACAGCTGGCGGTCAAGCTATTCGGCGCGGATCTCGATACTCTTGCCGAAAAAGGAAGAGAGATCGAAGAGTTGGTGCGCAACACGCAGGGCACGCGGGATGTTGCTATGGAGCAGATTGCCGGAGAAGCACAACTCGTTGTTCGTCCCGACCGCGACAAGCTTGCCCGCCTTGGATTGTCAGTTGATGCGGTCATGGAGCTCGTATCTGATGCTATAGGTGGCAGGGAAGCTGGCCAAGTTATCAAGGGGAATGAGCGGTATGATATTTACGTTCGCCTTGCTGATCAGTTCCGTGCAAGCCCAGAAGTTATCCGCAGCCTCATTCTAAAGTCGCCGCGCGGGGCGTGGGTTCGTCTTGGCGATATTGCGAGCGTAGAAATTGAAGAGGGTCCGCCGCAGATCAGGCGTGATGATGTCCAAAGGCGTATCGTGATTCAGACTAATGTCGAGGGTCGCGATATGGGTGGGCTCGTCGCTGAATTGCGAGAGAGGATCACACAGGAGATTGACCTGCCAACGGGATATACGGTGGTCTTTGGTGGGCAGTTCGAAAACCAGGCTCGCGCGCAAGCACGTCTTATGATTGTTGTACCTCTGTCCCTGGGTCTCATTTTTCTGCTGCTCTATTTCGCGTTCGGATCCGTTGGGCAAGCAACGCTCATCATGGTGAACGTTCCGTTGGCGCTTATCGGCGGAATCTTTTCCCTTCTATTGACCGGGCAATATCTGTCAGTTCCAGGTTCCATTGGGTTCATTGCGCTATTTGGCGTTGCGGTTCTGAACGGGGTCGTGATGGTCAGTGCGATAAATCAGAATGTACTTGGTGGCCAGCTAGTCGATGACGCGGTTTTTTCCGGTGCTGTTTCTCGCTTGCGACCGGTGCTAATGACCGCATCAATTGCGGCACTCGGGCTTATTCCGATGTTGTTATCAAGCGGGGTCGGATCGGAGGTCCAGCGTCCATTGGCGACCGTTGTCGTTGGCGGCCTTATTTCGTCAACAGCATTAACACTGTTTATTTTGCCGACACTTTATCGGTCATTTTCGCAGGCGAAATTGGCTGAGTGGGAGCACACTCATCAAAGCGCTCAAACAGCAGTGACCTAAGGCGCGTCCCTATGAAAAAAATTGACAACAAATGAAAGACCCCGTGGAGCGAAAGCTGGAGGGCTATGCCCTCCAGTGCCGACGGAAGCTCAATATGGCGCCTAGATTATATTGTGTGGAACCTTCCCTACTGCGGACGCCATTTCTGAACACGATTGTTCTGGAAATCCGTGACAAAAACATCTCCATTGCCAGCGACGGCGACACCGATTGGGTAGCGGAACTGACCTGGACCACCGCCAAATCGTCCGAAAGCAGAAAGAAAAGTACCATCGTGTGAGAATTTTTGGATGCGATGGTTATAAAAATCAGCGACGAACAGGTTTTGGGCCGGACCAACAGTTATATCCGTTACCGTCGCAAACCAGCCCGGGAAGGGCCCGAATATGTTCATTGCAAATGGTCCCCCCCACTTATCGAGAAAGGCCCCTGTGGCACTGAACGCCTGAATGCGGTCATTATATCCGTCGGCGACGAAGATTGTTCCATCGGAGGCTACAGCGACGTCAGTCGGATAATTGAACTGTCCAGCCGAAGAGCCGACCTCGCCCGTCTTTCCCCATTGTTTGATGAAGCTTCCATCTTCCCGCAATTGCTGTACACGCTGATTATAGAAATCAGCGACGAAGAGATCACCATTCTCAGCAATGCCGATGCCACCGGGGGCGTTGAATTCTCCTTTGCCGTTTCCCGCACTGCCAATTATGCGTATCGGTGTTCCATCTAACTTAAACACCTGCACACGGTCATTGAAATACTCTGCGACGTAAAGCATCCCCTCTTGAATTACGAGGTTCATCGGGCGGCCTAGCTCGCCGATAGATTCACCCGGCCTTCCGAATGTGCGGAGAAAACGACCGTTCAAATCAAAGACTTGTATGCGTCCGTTCCGGGAGTCGGCCACGAATACCTCCTCATCAGAGACGGCTATACCGGTCGGGTCGCTAAATTGTCCGATCTCATTTCCTCGCGACCCCCAACTGGTTATAAAAACGTAGCTGGGCTCTTTGGCAGTCGGGACGAAGCCAATGTAGAGAGCAGTGAGAAGGACGAGGATCGTCAAGATTGGGATTCCGACCCATCGTTTGATTGTTTTGCGTTGCATATGGACCCCAATTAAAAGTTGACGCGAACTCCGGTTCGCACAAGAAAGTCTTCCTCAAGTGCACTTCCGTTCAAGTCCTGAAACAGCGGCACCTGAATGATGGCCTCGGCGATCCAGCGTTTGGTCACATATTGCACCCCGGGCGATAGGGAGAAGGACATGCCGCCGGAGTTTGCATCATCAATGCCAGCATTTTTGTTCTCGCTGGCATGAAGGAAGTTGCCTTCTAGGACGCCGTAGAGAAATCCTGGCACCCCTGGTCCCAAGTCGCGTGGCCACAGACGGTACTGCAGCGAGGCATCAAGCCGCGCCTCGTCGCCAAACGTAAAATTGTTGGCTTCATTATTGAATTTGTAACTCGCCTGAGCATCAATTTGATATTGCAGCGTCTGATAGGTGACGATCACACCGCCCAACGGGTCCCAGGATCCAGAACCAAGCTGCAGTGTAGCGGGTAGAGTACCCAGATTGTCGCTGTCATTATCGTCGCCTATCGGTACTTCTATGCCTGCAAAGGGAGCGATGCGAAATGTGCGCCCCGGTGCGTCGTCTCGAAAGATTGTGTACCGGCCAAACAAACGAGCATCGCCGAGTCCTCTGGTGGTGCGCGTCACGCGGCTACCACCTGGCATTTGGAGCTCGAGCTCTTTGTCCAAGTATGGCAAAACGCCGAAGATAGAGAAATTTCCGGACACGCCATACCCAAGAACGGATATTGACCCGACAACATCCATTTTTCGATCCGTCGATAAGGGGTCGTTTCCTAATCTGCGGTAGATGAATTGTTGGCGAAATACAAACTCATCTTCCGCTACCGGAAGAGCGGTGTTGAAAGTCTGTGGTGCTGCATAGGCTCTTGCGCCGGGGCTTTGGATCACGAGCAAGGCGAGAAGTGAATACTGGAATGTTGTTTTCTGTTTCATCTATCTACCTGGCTCTTGGAAACCGCGCATCGTGAAACCAGCTTTGTCTACAGCCTCGGCAGCTTGTTCTTGTGTGAGCTTGGTACCTGGCTTCATTGAGATGAGAACAGTGCCACTTTCGATATCCGTTGAAACGGTATCGACGCCGTCTATTCGACTGAGTTGTTTTTCGACCCCATAGGCACAAAAGGGACAGGCTAGGCCGTCTGCTTGAAGAGTATATAGGGTGTGCTCCTCTGCAAAAGCAGTACCCATAATGGCGACCGATACGATCAGGATGGTAAACAGAGCGTGGGCTTTCGTGGCTAACGTGACACAGTTCATGAGTGTCTCCTTTGCGGACAGCGCGGCTCAGGTGAGCGGGAGGCCGAGACCGGCTGCTTCCAGGCTATGGGCAGCCGGTCTCTTCCGGTAAAGCAGTCGGCAAGTTTTTTGATGATGATGATGGCTGGCACGGATACAGCACCGAGCCTGTTGGCTCGGTCAGCACTTTCGACATGCTGCATGTCGAGCATCTTGGTGTCGCAGGATGAACAAACAACATCAATCACCGTCTGGCTGCGTCTCGGCATAGGGAGCGTTCCGCGCTGAAAGCCTCTACTTTCCATTCTTTGGTCAAAAATATCTTCTCCCTCATTTCTCTGGACTCAATGTTCCAAGAATGGTGCACCGCCCAGCGGCGGGCCCTTTTTGAGGGCAGCTAGAGATCAATTTCTTGAGTGTCGAGCGGATGTCTCGAAGCTGGGCCATTTTCTGCTCAACCTCTTCAAGTTTCGTGGACGCCCTGGTCCGCACACTGCTGCATTCGGTATTTGGATCTGCGTGCAGTGCAAGCAATTCATAAATTTCCTGTAGCGAGAAACCTAACGCTTGTGCGTTGCGGATGAATTGTATGCGCTCCACAATTTCATTTGAATAGGATCGGTAACCGTTGTGTCGCGGCTTTGGCGGTTGTGTTATCAGGCCTTTGCGCTCGTAGAACCTGATCGTTTCCACGCCGACGCCAGCTTCCCTAGCTGCGTTGCCTATTGTTCGCTTTGTCATTTTTGATCTCCAAGTCCAAATCTACAGTCCGTAGTATAGTACGGTGTCAAGAAGTCGTTCGTGACTTGGTAGTGAGCTCCGCCTTCTGTTTCATCCCAAATTAGGGAGGTTAAGGGAAATGCCCCGCGAGTAACGGCATTTTGACAAGCACCGGCCAAGGGGGCATGCAGCGGTAGCTCGGCCTCTTCTGAAACAAACGGGTGCGGATCGGCCAGTCATCTCGCATTGGGCTTTGACGGCGTTCACGTTTGAAAGGCAAGCTGTTCCAAACGGATACTCACCTCCGTCTCTCCTCTAGGGTGTCCATAGACTTAATTTTCCGCAGGTTCAGTTTGTCCTGAAGAACGCTTATTGTCGAAGATGCTGGCCACAATAAACAGAACAACACCGCTGAAAATAGCGGTATCTGCCACATTGAATGTTGGCCAGTGATAAGAGTAAATCTGGAAATCAAGAAAATCGGTTACTGTCCCATCAACCAATCTGTCGATTACGTTGGCAGTGGCGCCGCCGACGATAGCGCCAATGCCGATCGCTTCGATCTTAGATGTACCCCGCCATAACTGAGTAACTAAAAACAGGACGACAATGAGTGCGAACGTTGACAAAAGGTAAGGAGTCGCAAAATGAGGTGAGCTAAGAAGGCCAAAACTGATGCCTCGATTAAAACCCAGATTCAGACTAAAGAAAGAAGATATTTGAATCACTTTCGGCGGCTGCATGATTATGCTGATCACCGTCCACTTCGTTGCGAGGTCAGCAGCAAGTGCGATAAGCGCAACAACAAAACCCATTTTTTTGTACATTAAAATCTTTCCCTCTTTCAGCTGACCGAAACGATACAGGTCGAACGAAGCATAGAGACCGTTTCTGTTTTTCTGTCGCGTTAGGTCACTGCAGAGCCGGAAGTCAAAGCCTCAACAATCCGACATTCCCCAACCTGACCTCCATGACATTCAGCGATCATGCGTTCTAGCTCCTTTTTCATTTGGGCAAGTCGTTTCATTCGCCGGGTCACGTGTTCCAACTGAGTATGTGCAATATCCGCGACCCCCTCGCATGAGCGGTCCGGTCGATCTGTAAGGCTCAGCATCTCGCGGACCATATTTTGTGAAAAGCCCAGTTCTTTGCAATAGCAGATGAAGGTGAGGCGTGCTTTGTGGTCAGCGCAGTAGAGCCGCGTATTGCCATGGGAGCGCGGTGGATCTGGAAGGAGCCCAATCTTTTCGTAATAGCGAATGGTGGGAATTTTGCAGCCGGTTTCTTTCGCCAACTGACCAATCGTAAACTCAGCCATTTCGTAGTCCCTTTTCTCTTGTATCTATAGTTACTATAGGTCGTAGATTGAACCTGGACAAGAAGGTCGATGAACAATGTGGAGGTCTCATGAGTGGGTGCGGTTGTGAGGAAAACGTAAAATTTGATGGAGTTTCCGCGAGCTACAAAAGGGCTCTTTGGGCGGTTATTGCCATTAATGGGATTATGTTTCTGGTTGAAATGACGGCCGGCATAGTCGGCAATTCTCAAGCGCTGAAAGCAGACGCACTTGATTTTTTTGGCGATACAGCGACCTATACGATCACGCTGATGGTGATTGGCATGCCTCTGGTGTGGCGGGCGTGGGCTGCTCTTTTTAAAGGGCTAAGCTTAGCGATTTTGGGTTTGTGGGTTTTTGGGTCTACTCTCTACAACATGTTTATTCTTGGAGTACCGCAAGCTGAGATGATGGGCGCAATCGGGTTTTTGGCGCTCGTCGCCAACTTGGTCAGTGTCCTGCTGCTCCTACAACATCGCGATGGTGATGCGAATGTTCGTTCTGTCTGGCTGTGTAGTCGGAACGATGCGATCGGAAATGTGGCGGTAATGCTGGCCGCGAGCGGCGTTTGGGCGACCAGCACAGCCTGGCCAGACCTGATTGTCGCTGCGCTGATGGCAGGCCTCTTTCTTTGGTCGTCAACGCAAATTGTTAATCAGGCAATCGGGGAACTGCGCATACAACAACCTGCATTAGGAGCTGCCGAATAAGAGCATTTAGGCCTGCCTAATCGGAAAGGAGATCGCATATGGACCGCCGAAAATTCTTACTGAGCGCGGCAAGCGGGGTTGCGTCGGTTGGTTTGTTGAACGGTTCTGCAATCGCCGCAGACATTGATGTTGCTCCCAATAATGCTGCTCCCAGCACCACGTCCTCCCGGGGGCTTGGTGGAATATTGCGGAAATTCCGTCTCGTAGCCCAGCAGGGCGAGGTTGAAATAGGCCCCGACGAAACCTTTAAAACCTGGCTCTACAATGGCCAGTTCCCTGGCCCAGAGATCCGCGTGAAGGAGGGGGACCGCCTTCAAATTACGGTTAAGAATGAATTGCCCGAAGAAACGACAGTTCATTGGCATGGTGTGCCTGTGCCGAATGCGATGGATGGTGTCCCCGGCTTGACCCAGAAACCAATCGCACCTGGCGAAAGTTTTGAGTATGCGTTTGAGGCCACGCCTGCTGGCAGCTACCTCTATCACTCTCACGTCGGTCTGCAGATTGATCGTGGTTTGATCGGAGCCTTGGTGATTGAGGAGGCGACACCTCATGTTGCCTATGACCGCGACTATGTTCTCGTTCTTGATGATTATCTTCCTGGCGCCCCGCAGCCACTGGGCGGCAGCGCAGGGTGGGGTGGGATGCTGAGGGGTGATTGGTGGCGGGGAGGCGGCATGATGGGTATGGCAGGCCAGATGCCACCCTATAAGGGCCTGCTTGTCGGTGGGCAACTACCTGACAACCCACGTGTATTTGATACAAAACGAGGCGAGCGCGTTCGGCTTCGCTTTGTGAACCCATCGGGCGCCTCGACTATCAGGGTAGCCATAGCAGGCCACCGGGTGACGGTGAGCCATTGTGATGGCCGTCCGGTCGAGCCTGTCACCGTTGATAGCTTCGTCCTTGGTACGGCTGAGCGCTACGATGTGATTGTAGAGGCGAATAATCCCGGTGTGTGGCCGATCAGTGTGGCGGCGATCGAGGGTGATATACCACCCGGTCGTGCTGTTCTCCGATACACCGACGCCGCGGCATCTGCATTGCGCGACGGCATGCCGGAGGGCTTCACGAGCGGTCGCCCACTTCACTATGACGATCTGCAATCGCTTGAGACGCTACCAACCGGGCGACCGGATCGTGTATTCGATCTGCTGCTACGAGGAGGGATGATGAGTTCGGCCTGGACCATCAACGGGCAGGCTTACCCGGAAGCGGACCCGATTGCAATTAGCGCAGGCGAACGAATAAGATTCCGGATGAGAAATCACAGCATGATGCTGCATCCCATGCATCTGCACGGGCACTTCTTTCGGGTCGGCAACGCCCTGAAAGACACGGTACTGGTGGCGGCACACATGGGTCGGGCCGAGTTTGATTTCGTTGCGGACAACCCCGGGCGCTGGTTCTTTCATTGCCACAATATTTATCACATGGAAGCCGGTATGGCCCGTGAAGTTCGGTACGTCTAAATGCCCAATGCCGGCGCCGTCGTTTCGTTGGGATCATTCAATATTGTTTGCAGATACCGTTGATTGAATCCAAGAAGAAAGGCTGCTTGTGACAAAGCCGTTTGTTCCCAATGAAATAAAATTGGCAACTGCGCATGTCGCCCTGCAGGCGTTGATTGTAATTTCGCACCGGATATCTAGGCCGATAGCGATTTACTCTCGAAAATTCTTGATGAACCAGTGGAGCTGAAGGGCGACTAGTTTCGGTTCGTTAGCTTGTCAGTCGCCCCCAATCGCTGGTGGTGAATACCTCTCCATCGGCCATCGTGAAGCGGGCTGCAACATTTTGTTGTGTTCCAAGAAGGTCGCACCCCTTCTCCAGGGGCATAATGAAAAGCGCGGTGGAAAGTCCGTCCGCCCATGTGGCGGTCGGCGCAATAACACTGACCGACTTGATGTGCGTTGGGCTTAATCCAGTAGCCGGGTCAAAAATATGTTGTGATAGCCTGCTTGAAGGTAAAGCTCGTGAGGATGTCGCAAGTGCACCTTTCTTGAGCGAAACTGTTTCCGCTACACGCCAGATAGCCTCTGGGTCACGCAGTCCGATCTCCCAAGCTCTTCCATCGAGTTTGGGACCGGTTGCCTGGAATTCGCCAAGGTTGATGAGCGTGTGAGTGGCGCCTGCGGTGCGAAAACGCTCAGCTATATGATCAGTGATGAAACCCTGCGCGATGCCATTCAGCGTGAGACGTGTCCCTGGAACGAGACGAATTGTATCTCGGTCGACCGAGACATGGTTGAACCCCACTGTCGTGTTGTCTTCCTCATCCCAATAAGTCTGAACTGTTGGATCAAAGGCACCATCCGTTTTGATGAACAGAGTATCTGAAAGACGAAGCACGTCAGTTAGCTCGCGCGGGGCGTTATGCAGCGTGCCGTTCTGATTGAGCTTGGAGAGCGTGGAGCGGTTGTTGTAAAGACTAAAAATCCTCTCCAGTCGATCAAGTTCTGAGCGAGCGTCCTCTATAAGGCTCTGTGCCACTTCGTGTGCAAACCCGTCTACCGTGAGGGTCACGTCACCCCCAAAGGCCACACCGTTCCAAGACGCAGGCGGAACGGATGAAGTGGCCCAAGCTGATGTCGGAAGTACTGAGGCGCTGGCGATGAGCTGCAGCATCCTCCGTCTGGATCTCTGGAATTTCACATGTTTGGACAAATTGGTCCCCTGACGCTGGTTTGTGCTCACCGCAAGTTGGCATTTTTATCACATGATAACAAAAATGATAATCATACGCATTAATAGATTGTGTACGACCAAAAACACAGGCATTTAGCCAGTGCTAGAGGGGTGTGCAGCCCATTCAGAAGAAATTCATAAATCGGTAAATGAAAATGCAACTCAAAAATAAATTGATAACAGGGACATTGGCCTATGCAATCACCTTGCCGGGTGGGGCGGCGCTGGCCGACAATCTGCCAACCCGCGAAGAAATGTGGCAGGTGATTCAAGCGCAGCAGGCGCAAATTGAAGCCCTGACGCAAAAGGTCGAAAACACTGACGAAAAAGTAGAGGCCACAGGGGAAGTGGTGGAGACCATTGCGGAGAGCGCAGGTTCTGGGTCAACGCCAGGCTGGTGGGACCGCACGAGCGTCGGGGGATATGGCGAGCTCCACTACAATGGTGGTGATGCCGCTGAGGTCGACCTCCATCGCTTTGTTCTCTTCTTCGACCATGAGTTTACTGATGATATTCGGTTCGTCTCTGAGTTTGAACTTGAGCACGCTCTTTCCGGTGAAGGTAAGAACGGAGCAGCGGAGGTTGAGCAAGCTCTTCTTGAATTTGACGTAGCTGAATTTCATCAGCTTCGCGCGGGCCTGCAACTCATCCCAGTCGGCATCTTGAACGAGACACATGAGCCAAACACCTTCTATGGAACTGAGCGCAACCAAATCGAAACCAACATCATTCCTACTACTTGGTGGGAAGCAGGAGTTGGCGTGAATGGAGAGCTAGGAGGTGGATTTAGCTATGACCTGATGTACCACTCTGGTTTGCAGGTCGCGGCGACAGGCGCGAGTGCGTTCAATATCCGTAGTGGGCGTCAAAAAGTTTCTCAAGCCAGGGCGACCGATGGCGCGACAACAGGGCGTGTGAGGTGGAGCGGGTTGCCGGGGCTCTCTGTTTCGACAACAGCCCAATACCAAGAAGATATTACGCAGGGCACGGGTGAGGAAACACCGGCTGTACTAGTTGAAGGAAATGTTGATGCGACCTACGCGATGGGGCCAGGAAGCATTGGGTTCCGCGCGCTCGCTGCATTCTGGGATCTTGATAGCTCGGCAGCCGCCGCACTTGGACGCGACGAACAATATGGCTGGTACGTTGAGCCATCGTATAAGTTTGATACCGAATGGGGCGACCTTGGGTTTTTCGCTCAATATGCAGAATGGGATAATTCCGCAGGTGACAACACCGATTCTGTTTTCTCCCAGACGCGCCTCGGAGCGAACTTTTGGCCAACACCAGACACAGTGATCAAACTTGACTATCAGTTAGACAATGCGCCGACCGCAGGGGCTGAGGACAATCGATTGAACCTCGGGATGGGCTACCAGTTCTGAGCGTAAGCCAACCATATCGAAGGCGGGGCGTTTGTTTAGCGCCTCGCCTTTTTGTGTTAGGAACGGGTATGCGTGTCTTTTCCTTGAACTTGATAATCTTGCTTGCGGCCATATTGCCCGTCCACGCAGCAGACGTATTTCTCGAACCCAACGTCTTTCTGGCAGAGGTGTTCGAAGGTGACGTGCCCTCACCTTCCTTCCTTTGGTTGAAGGGCGACGTGAAGGAAACCGCCAAGGAAATCCTTGGCCGGAATATGGGTGGGTTGAGACAGCGCTATTGGCAGGCCGATGGTCGCACGGTTTGGATTGTTGAAGAAATTGGTAAGACGCGGCCAATTACCACTGGCATTTCCGTCAAGGATGGAGCCGTGGAGAGGGTGCAGATACTGATCTATCGCGAAAGCCATGGATGGGAAGTGCGGTACCCATTTTTTACTGATCAGTTTCAGGGCATGACTTTGGACGCTGAGCGTGAGACGTCGTCAAGAGTGGACGGCATATCCGGCGCGACGCTTTCGGTAAGGGCAATTGTCAAACTCGTGCGTTTGTCGCTCGCCTTCGATCAACTGGCACGAGACGGATCTTAAGTCAGATGGTGAGAGGACCTACGCTCAGAAGATGGCATCGTCGGCTTGGAATCGTCGTCTCAATCTTCCTGCTCGTTCTCGCTGTTACAGGTATTTTGCTCAATCACGAGCCCGCGCTCAATCTCAACAAAGTCGAGGTAAGGTCGGGCTGGTTGATGTCGCTCTACGGTATGGAAGGCGTTACAAGTGAGGTTGACGGCTTCGACTTGGAGGGCAGTTGGCTCGTTTCCCATAATGGAAGCCTGTATCTGGGGTCAAAGGCTATTGGCTCAGCGGCGGATAAACTGGTCGGCGCGGTCAGAGCCACTGAGATGATTGTAGTCTCGGACGAGCGACAAATTTTTCTCTATACGTTTGCGGGTGACCTGATCGAGAGATATACGCCAACAGACTTAACCCCACCCTTTGTGGGATTAGGAATGATTGCAGGCGCGCCAGTCCTGCGAACGGATGAAGGACTGTTTATGGCCGACGCTGACATGGTGGACTGGGGTCGCTTCCCGGCCGACGTAAAGACCTACGTTACTTGGTCGAAGGCCCAGCGGCTTCCAGAGGCACAGAGGAACCTACTCGACCACGAACTTCGAGGCGGTGGATTGCCCCTCTATCGCATTTTACTTGATGTGCACTCAGGACGGATATTTTCAGATTTCGGGCGGTATGTAATGGACGCAGCTGCTGTCTTGCTGATTGTCCTGTCCATAACGGGTCTATGGATCTGGTGGCCAAAACGGTAGCCGAGAGCTTTTTTACCAATTGTGATCACTGTTGTTCGACTTCAGGTGGTTGGGGCGGCTTGACGTCGATCAATGCTCGTGGATTGGTAATATCCCATTGTAACGAGTTAGTGATTTCTTTATCAATGATCTGGCAATAAGGTGCTGCTGGTATTTTTCGGCTTTGGAACGGATGCACTTTACAGGTCTATGAAACATTCATTCATCATATTTCTTGTGGCTTTTGTGGTAGCTGCTGCGCCCTCTCTCTCGACGCAGGTTGAAGGTTCTCCCGCTGACGGCACGATGGACACTATGATGCTGGATGACTGTGCTGACCTTGACGAATGCGATGAGGGCTCTGACCTGCCTACGTGTGGTAAGCTTTGTCAATCGGCTTGCGCTTCGACCGGTAACCTAGCTATTTCGACGCAACGTGATGTCCTCGGTCTTGAATTGACTACGCTTGCATATGCCATTCATCCCCCGACCAGGATGGAAAACGTCCTCGTCGCTAAAGATGTTCCTCCTCCTCGTATTTGAGCAGATTGCGTTCGGCTGAACGTCGCCGAGGCTGCTTTGCTTTCTCGCAAGGTGGTTCTGTTCTTGCTCAAATTCACGAGATTCACATGCATAATTTTTATCGCGCGGGAGCTGTCGCTCTTGCCATGTTATGGACCAGTGGTTTGTCCGCTGGTGAGGCACCGCTTAGCCTATCGGAGGCGGTGAAGATCGCAGTAACCGCGGAAGACCCGGCTTTACTTGGTTTTGATGCAAAGGCCGAGGCGCTTGAGGATAGGGCTATTGCCGACTCACAACTGCCTGATCCAACGATACGAGGCGCGCTCGCCAACATATCGACCGATACGTTCCGGTTCGCACAGGAAAACATGACGCAGGCGCAAGTCGGTTTGCGTCAGGCCTTTCCGGCTGGGAGGACGCTGTCTCTCATGGGGGAGAGGAGGAGAGGTGAGGCTGATATTGAGCGGGCTCGGAAGGACCTCACACTCAGGGAAATCGAGTTGGCGGTTCGCCTGGCTTGGTTCGATCAGTACTATTGGCGATGGGCACAAAACAGTGTCCGGGAGAGTCAGACTACTGTCTCAGAACTGATGCGGTCGCTCCACGCCTCCTACTCAACAGGCTCCCTGACCACGCAGCATATTTTACGGGCGGAACTGGAACTCTCGTTGCTTGATGATCAACTGACCGATCTTCAGAGGCGCGAGGCGATTACGCGCGCTGATCTGGCGAGGTATTTAGGTGCTGCAGCCGTCCGCCCACTGAGCGACCATATGCCGGACCTTGCCCCTCCACCGATGCTGACAGATATGGAAACGGTGCTTGTTCGTCATCCTGCGGTACTTCTTGCTGATGCGGTTGTAGATGTCGGTAGCACCGACATCGCTTTGGCCGAACAGTCCTATAAACCTTCCTGGGCATTGGAGGCGGGTTACGGTGCGCGCGGCGGCGGTCGCTCCGATTTGGCGACCATTGGCGTTACACTCTCGATTCCCCTTTTTGTTGCCAATCGGCAGGATAGACGTGTGTCGGCGGCAACATTGGATCGTGGTGCGGCTAGATTGGACCGTGCCGCAACATTGTTAGAACTGCAGCGCGATTTGGAACGGGCGAATGCCGACTGGATCTTACTAGGGGACCGCGTGGAACTTTATGGTGCGGCCATTATTGAGCGTGCTCGGGAAACGGCGAGCGCGTCGATTTCCACCTACGCGAGCGGTCGAACCGATTTTGCGGAAATGATCCGCAGCCAGCTGGCGGAGCTCGACGTCGAATTGAAACGTGTGAAATTACTTACCGAACGAGGGAAAGCCTGGGCGCGGCTCGACTACCTTGTGGGAGATATTCAATGAACCAGAGATCTGTAGCGATTTTAGCCCTCCTGTTGTTTGCCGCAGCTATAGGGTTCTTTGCTGCGCGCTTTACACAGGATAGCAGTTCGGCATCATCGGCGGAATCCGATACGGCAGAACGCGCAGTTTCTTACTGGGTGGCGCCAATGGACCCAAATTTCCGGAGTGATACGCCAGGCAAGTCGCCTATGGGCATGGACCTGATTCCGGTCTATGTCGACGCCAACAAGGGCATTGATGATGACAGCCCATCCCTGAAGATCAATTCATCTATCATCAACAATATCGGCGTGCGCACAGAGCCGGTTGTCCGAACAGACCTATCGCGAACTATCAGGACTGTCGGCAATGTTATGGCCGATGAGGAGCGGCGATCAGACGTTCACATACGGTCCGAAGGCTGGATTGAAAAATTAGCTGTAAAGGCGGAAGGAGAGTCTGTTTCTGAAGGAGATCTGTTGTTTCAGATTTACTCACCAAGCCTTGTGGCAGCGCAATCAGAATATCTGCAGACTTTGGATTTAAGCAACCGATTGCTGGTGGCTGCTGCTCGAGACCGCTTGACAGCGTTGGGCATGAGCGATGGCCAGGTAGCACGCTTGCGTTCATCTCGCGAGGTGATGCAGCTTGTAAGCGTTTATGCTCCCCAGTCCGGCGTCGTAATGTCTCTCAATGTGCGCGAAGGCATGTTTGTTCAACCGATGAATACGATAATGAGCTTGGCGGACCTTGCAGAGATTTGGGTTCTTGCAGACGTATTCGAAACCGAAGTCGATTGGCTTGCCCCTGGTCAGAGGTCCAGTATGACACTTCCGGCCTTTCCGGGGGAAAAGTGGGAGGGAGAAATTGGCTATGTCTACCCGACCGTTGATATAACCACGCGCACCGTACAGGTGCGTCTGCGGTTCTCTAATCATGACGGGCGGTTGAAGCCAAACATGTATGCCAACGTCGTGCTCAACGCCACCCCCTTGAGCGATGTTCTGGTGATTTCCCAATCAGCTCTAATCCGCAGCTCTACAGGTGACCGGGTGGTTTTGGCTCTTGGAGACGGTCGGTTTCGACCTGCCAGCGTCGCGGCCGGTATTGAAACCGAAGGACGCGTCCAAATTGTGGCCGGACTGGAAGCTGGTGAGCGTGTGGTTACGTCCGGGCAGTTTCTAATTGATTCAGAAGCCAGTCATGATGCTGGACTTTTACGTTTAACGACATCGGACATGCTTGGAGTTGATCAATGATTGAATGGCTCATTCGCTGGTCGATTGCAAACAGATTTCTGGTCATCATCGCTAGCCTATTTCTGGCTGCGGCTGGGTTGGCTTCATTGCGCTCCACGCCCTTAGACGCGATACCTGACCTTTCCGACGTACAGGTCATTATCAAAACAACCTATCCGGGTCAGGCACCACAGGTGGTCGAGGATCAGGTCACCTATCCACTGACAACGGCCATGCTGGCGGTTCCAGGAGCGGTGACGGTGCGAGGATACTCTTTCTTCAACGACTCCTTTGTTTACATAATTTTTGAGGACGGAACGGATCTCTATTGGGCGCGGTCACGTGTCCTGGAATATTTGAGTCAGATCGCACCTCGGTTGCCTGACGCAGCAAAACCGGCACTGGGGCCTGACGCCACCGGTGTGGGCTGGGTTTTCCAGTACGCCCTTGTGGATCGTACCGGTGAGCATGATTTGGCTCAGTTACGAGGTATCCAGGATTGGTTCCTGAAGTTTGAGCTGCAGACCGTTGCGGGGGTATCGGAAGTCGCGACGATAGGCGGCATGATCAAACAATACCAGGTTGTCGTTGACCCTGATCGCCTTCGCGCCTACGAACTTCCGGTCTCTGCCGTAAAGCTGGCCATCCAGCGGGGCAACCAGGAAACAGGTGGACGCGTCATCGAGATGGCTGAGGCGGAATATATGGTTCGCGCCAGTGGTTATGTGGACTCGATTGATGATCTCGAACGCATTCCTCTGAAGGTTGCGAAAAACGGTACGCCCCTTCTTCTGCGCGATGTTGCAGATATCCGGCTTGGTCCAGAGCTTCGAAGGGGGGTCGGCGAACTCAACGGCGAGGGCGAAGCAGTTGGTGGTGTCATCATTATGCGTTCTGGAGAGAACGCTATGGCTACGATCGAGAGGGTTAAAGAAAAGCTTGAAGCCCTCAAGTCTGGTCTACCTGCTGGCGTTGAAATTGTCACAACTTACGACCGGTCGGGCTTGATCGAACGTGCTGTCGAAACGTTGCAGGAAAAGTTGCTTGAGGAGTTCTTCATAGTCGGACTTGTTTGTGCGCTTTTTCTCTTTCACCTGCGGTCTGCTCTTGTTGTAGCGATTAGTCTTCCACTCGGCGTGTTCGCAGCATTTATTGTCATGAATGCCCAGGGAATTAACGCCAACATCATGTCACTTGGGGGAATTGCCATCGCCGTTGGTGCGATGGTCGACGCGACAATTGTAATGATTGAGAATGTTCACAAGAGACTGGAAGATAGGGAGTTTGATCAAGGAGCGCGTTGGGAGATTGTCGCTGATGCATGTGCGGAGGTGGGGCCAGCTTTGTTTTTCTCACTTCTGATTATCACGCTGAGCTTCACGCCCATCTTCGCCCTTGAAGCGCAGGAAGGACGAATGTTCCAACCATTGGCATTCACCAAGACCTATGCAATGGCCGCTGCAACCGCTCTGTCCATAACCGTCGTCCCGGTACTTATTGGTTTGCTTGTACGCGGCCGAATTGCCCCAGAGCACCAAAACCCTGTCAACCGCGTCCTTGCGGCAGGCTATCGGCCAGTCCTTGGCTTGGCATTGCGCAGACCGTGGGCAACGCTTTTCGTTGCGAGCTTGATCTTGGCGAGTACCGTGATCCCTGCGAACCAGCTAGGGGGAGAGTTTATGCCCGATCTGGACGAGGGTGACCTGCTATACATGCCAAGCGCATTTCCTGCGATCTCCGCAGGCAAGATGGCCCAACTCCTTCAGCAAACCAACAAACTGATAGCGAGCGTACCAGAAGTAGAGTCGGTTTATGGCAAAGCGGGACGAGCAGATACTGCGACTGATCCGGCTCCGTTGCCAATGGTTGAGACTACTATCCGTCTCAAACCGCGCGAAGCATGGCGACCAGGAATGACAATGGACCGCCTTAAAGAAGAGCTCGATGCACTTGTGCAATTTCCAAGTCTGACCAACGTCTGGATTATGCCGATCAAAAATCGTCTGGATATGTTGGCGACGGGTATCAAAACTCCCGTCGGTGTAAAGATTTCAGGGCCGGATTTGGCGGTGATCGGCGAGGTTGGTCGCCGTATTGAGCAGGTTTTGCAATCCGTACCCGGAACTACATCGGTTTATGCAGAGCGCGTGACTGGCGGGCGTTTTGTCGATATTGATGTTGATCGCGAGGCGGCTGCGCGTTTTGGATTGAATATTGCTGATGTCCATGATGTTGTGCGGACCGCGATCGGCGGAATGACTATCGGAGAGAGTGTTGAGGGACTGGAACGCTACCCGATCAACCTGCGATATCCCCATGATGTCCGCAATTCACCTGAGCAATTGCGCAGGTTGCCCATAGTCACTGCACGGGGGGCGGTGATTCCACTTGGGCGGGTCGCCGAGGTGACCGTCGCGGAGGGACCGGGTGTGATCCGTAGTGAAAATGCTCGCCTGACCGGATGGGTCTATGTTGATATCGCAGACCGTGATCTCGGCTCCTATGTCGGCGAGGCGCAGCAAGTGGTCGCTGATGAAATCGATCTTCCTGCTGGCTATTCTATATCCTGGTCAGGTCAATATGAGTATATGCAACGAGCTCAAGAACGTTTCGTTCTCGTTGGTCCTGGTATGATTGTCATCATTATGCTGCTCTTGTTCCTCAATTTTCGAAATGTAACCGATGTTTTGATCATCCTGGGTACACTCCCCTTTGCGTTGGTTGGGGGTGTGTGGTTGATGTGGACCATGGACTTCAATATGTCTGTGGCAGTCGCTGTGGGCTTTATTGCCCTCGCCGGGGTTGCAGTCGAAATCGGTGTGTTGATGGTGATGTATCTTCGCCAGGAACTAGCGGCAGCTGAAAGTAAGGCAGAGACGGAAGGGCGGTCCTTGAATATCGAAAATCTTCGCGAGGCGATCGGCAGCGGTGCTTTACGCCGTCTGCGACCGATTGTGATGACTTTTGCGGTCATCGTCGCGGGGCTCACGCCCATTATGTATGGCAGTGGAACTGGCGCGGAGGTGATGCGTCGCATTGCAGCACCTATGGTTGGTGGAATGATCAGTGCGACTATACTGGCCCTGGTTGTTATTCCGGTTGTCTATTTCATATTGCGCCGACGATCATTAGAATCCACGCCTCGTTAACCACTGGAGACAAGTTTCCAATAGGTTATGTCCGTCGACCATGTGGACAGTCAACGCTTGGTTTCCGCCATCTTGTGGAACAGAGGGCCACGTCGACGGAGCCGGGAGGTCGGGGTTTGCGTTTTCGACTGATCAAAGCAAACCCTGCTGAAAGGGTTTGGTAGCCATTGCGTTCAAGCACAACCTGCAGCGCACACTTATCTAGGTCTAGCGAAATGATTGCGGTCGGTGCAATCAGCATAGAATTGGATAGGGTTCAGAATGCTCAAATTCCTCGTGAGACTAGTTTATCTGCCGCTATTTCTGATTGGAGGAAATGGGATCGCAATTTATGTCGTGACCATGGGTTACTCCAAGTTTTGGTTACTCGTCGTCGCCTTCGCATTCATTGTGCTCGCCTTTTTGTTGGAACGTGCTGTCCCCTATGACGCTGCGTTCAACAAATCCCACGGCGATCGAGTGAGAGACTTCCTTCATTTTCTCGTAAACGAAGCGTCCAATGTGCTCGGTGTTGCAAGTGTTCCGATTGCCGCGAGTTTCATCGCATTGCCAAGTGTCTGGCCAGATTCACTCCCGCTATGGCAACAATTGCTATTGGCAATCTTCATTGCTGACATCGGCATTACGCTTGCCCATTTTGCGAGCCACAGGATAGGTGTTCTTTGGCGCTTGCATGCGGTGCATCACAGCGTCAAACGCATGTATGGTTTCAACGGCTTGATGAAGCACCCTCTACATCAATTTATTGAAACGGTCGCCGGATCAACGCCGCTTTTGCTGATGGGAATTTCGCAGGATGTACTGGCCCTGCTGGTTGTTGCCGTTGTATTGCAACTTCTCCTGCAGCATTCAAACGTCGCCTATTTTACTGGCCCATTTAAATATCTGCTCGCGATCAATGTGGTGCACCGATTTCATCACCTCAAGACAGCAGAAGAAGGCGATGTCAATTTCGGCCTGTTCACTGTGCTGACCGATTGGTTTCTTGGGACCTATTTTTATGACAAGAAGCGAGTTATCGGCGCGGGGGATTTGGGCATCGGCGATCAGCCAGATTTTCCGGTGGGTTACCTAAAAGAGTTGGTAATACCATTTCAAAAATCACGCTCTGAGCTGACCATGGCAGTCGGCCACGAACCAGATGCCAAGGTCAGAAAGTCATGAAAATGAAGCGTAAGTGGATATGGACAGCAATTGTCGCGGGGTCGGTCAGCCTCGGCCTCATATGGGGACAGTTTTCTGGGAATCAGATTGACCGAGATGCCGTTGCGGCTGCGGAGAAAACATTTGGCATTCAGATTGAAAGCCAAATGGTGCTGGTGGATGACGTTTGGCTCCATGTTGTTTCTGCAGGTCCGGCGGACGGGAAGCCGGTCTTTTTGCTGCACGGCTACCCAGAGTTTTGGTACGCATGGCGTGGGCCGATGGAAGTCTTAGCAAGCGCAGGATTTCGCGTTATCGTTCCTGATCAAAGGGGCTACAACAAATCAGACAAACCAAGCAACGTTGAGGACTACCGACTGGATGAACTGGCTGGGGATGTAGTCGGGTTAGCAGATGCGTTTGGTTACGAAAAAATATTTCTTGCAGGGCATGACTTTGGCGGGCTCGTCTCGTGGTGGACCCTAATGCTTCATCCTGATCGGATTTCTAAATTTTCGATCGTCAACAAGCCACATCCATATGCACGTACTGAAGAGGCAACAGGTGATGAAACGATTAGCTGGTATCGTACCTTCCTGCGGATACCTTGGTTGCCTGGATATGTAGCCAGGGTTGGCAACTGGGCATTGTTGGCCAAGAACCTGCGCGCTACTTCACAGCCGGGTACTTTTCCTGATGCAGATCTAGATCAATTTCGTTCAGCGTGGGATCGCGATGGTGCTATTCACACGATGGGAGCGTGGTATCGCGCCAATGCGGATTTTGACTTGAAGCATCTAGATGGACGAATTGCTGTGCCATCCTTGATAATGCTGGCGCCGGACGATGCTTTCAGCTCGATTGAGCGCGGTCGACGGAGTTCTCTCTTCCTACAAGATGGCCAGGTTTTGGAATTAGATGCGGGTACTCACTGGGTGATTCAAGAGCATCCGCAGGTGATAGGTGATGCATTGGTGGACTTCTTCTCGCAACCCTGACAACTAGGGGTGTGCGTGGCGGAGATGTTATAAACGCAAAAAAACTCCTATGCCTGAGATGTGAGGTCTGATTTCCGGCGTCGTCAATAGAGATTGAGAGGCGATGATCCGGGCGCGGAGTGGTCACTCAATGGGACGTCGAGTTGAGGTACCATCGAGTTTTTTTGCCGCCATGCCTCATATATAAACACGCTATACGAAAGCTCTTTGTGTGGTGAAGGTGCGCTTTATGGGCGGAACTAGGATTGAACCCTTTTGCATATTGTGTTCGAACCGATAGACGTATCGTGTCAATGTGGTGTGAGTACATGACATGAGCGCGTACTTCTCTCGTACTGTTGGACAGCCCGAAGGTTGGGGGGGGCAGTGCTTGTGCGCCGAGCCGTTGTCAGGCATGCATTGGATATTTTTATGTAGGAGTAGGCGCTAAAGTCGGCGACAATCGCTGTGATAAAAAATAGGCCAGCGGGAAACAAGGCCCAGTAAAGCTCAGCAATCTGTCCAGTCAATGCGAAAATTCCGGCGCCGGTCATCACGCCGGTCCCCATTGAAACAGTGCTCGTTACCGACTAACTGTTTGCTTCGTATTCTGCCTTCAAGAGAGTTCACCTTGTTTAAAGTTTTTTGATTTTGGGTGCTGACAAGGCTTCGAGAATTGGACAATCAGGGCGATCATCGCCGCTGCAATTTTCCATTAGCGTTGAGAGAGTTTCGCGCATGCCTCGAAGTTCTTCGATTTTGCAGTCGATTTCTTCCATGTGAAGTTGCGCCACTTTCTTCACCTCCCCGCTGGCACGGCTGGGATCCTGATAAAGAGCCAGGAGCGAACGACAATTCTCTATTGTGAAGCCCAAGCTTCTTGCTCGCCCCAGAAAATTGAGCATATGAAGATCGCGTTCATCGTATACGCGGTATCCGTTCTCCGATCGGTGAGAAGTAATTAACCCGATGTCTTCGTAGTATCTAATTGTTTTGGGCGGTATGCCGACCAGCTCCGATGCCTTGGAGATGTTCACAGCTTGATCCTTCGTAGTCTGAGGGCATTTCCAATCACTGAGACAGATGAAAGGCTCATGGCCGCGGCTGCCAGGATCGGCGACAGCAAAATGCCAAAAATCGGATAGAGAACCCCGGCGGCAATTGGGACCCCTGCGGCGTTATAAACAAACGCAAAAAATAGATTCTGGCGGATATTGCGCATCGTGCCTGTCGCGAGAGCTTTAGCTTTGATGATTCCGGTCAGATCGCCTTTCACAAGGGTTATGCCTGCACTTTCAACCGCGACGTCGGCGCCCGGGCCCATGGCAATGCCGACATCGGCAGCTGCTAGCGCCGGGGCATCATTCACACCGTCGCCGGCCATTGCAACAATGTATCCTTTTGCCTTTAGCTCCGCAACCAGAGCCGCTTTGTCCTCTGGCATGACATCTGCGCGTATATCATCAATATCGAGCCGACTGGCGACCGCCATTGCGGTTCGAATATTGTCTCCAGTAGCCATGATGACTTTCATGCCAAGTTTATGAAGGGCTTGTATGGCTGCGGGTGTTGTTTCCTTAATCGGATCTTCGACCGCGACATAGCCTGCTATGAGGTCGCCAAAACTGAGATACATTACTGTCTGACCCTGGGACTGACGTGTCTCTGCCTCAGTTGATAGGTCGCCGACATCGATATGCAGTGAGTGCATCAATTGTAAATTGCCAAGCGCTACGCGCTGACCTTCAATCTCTCCAGTGACCCCCATGCCTGTAACTGCATTGAAATTTTCGACGTTTATGAAGCCCAGGTCGCGACCTTCTGCACCCTGTGTAATAGCTGCCGCGAGCGGATGTTCGCTCCCCCTTTCGAGACTCGCCGCGAGCTGCAAAACCCGGTTCGACGTATTTGGCGCAAGAGCGAACACATCAGCCAAATGCGGCTTACCCTCGGTCAATGTGCCCGTTTTATCAATGATCAAGGCGTCGACAGAACTGAACCGCTCAAGCGCTTCAGCATCTTTAACCAGGACACCGTTCATCGCTCCCTTACCGGTGGCAACCATAATCGACATGGGTGTCGCAAGGCCCAGAGCGCAAGGGCAGGCGATGATGAGGACGGAAACGGCGGCTACAAGCCCGTAGATTGACGAAGGTTCGGGTCCAAAGATTGACCAAACAACAAATGCAATTGCGGCGATTAGCACAACTGCAGGCACAAAGTATCCCGCCACTGTATCGGCAAGCCCCTGAATGGGTGCACGGCTGCGCTGAGCAGAGGCAACCATGTCAACAATTTGGGAAAGCAGCGTTTCTGATCCGACCCGCTCAGCGACCATGATGAGTGAGCCAGTGCCGTTTATCGTGCCACCAGTCAGAGGGTCACTCTGGTCCTTTTCGACGGGGACAGGTTCACCAGTGAGCATGCTCTCGTCGACAGACGACCGTCCGTCAACCACTGTACCGTCAACCGGTACGGCTTCCCCAGGGCGTATGCGCAGGTGATCACCACGCTGCACTTCGTCTAAGGGTACCTCAGCCTCACTGCCATCGGTATTCACCCTGCGTGCTGTTTTAGGGGCGAGGTTCAGGAGCGCTTTGATTGCATCTCCAGTTTTTTCCCGTGCGCGCAGTTCCATCACCTGGCCAAGTAGGACAAGGATGATGATGACCGCCGCTGCCTCGAAATAGACGGGGACAGTTCCATCAACGTGGTGAAACGCAGCAGGAAAATGCATTGGAACAATGGCGGCTACAATACTGTAGAGGTAGGCGGCGCCTGTACCTAGCGAGATCAAAGTCCACATGTTGGGGGATCGATTAAGTACCGAACTCCACCCCCTCACAAAGAAGGGAGCTGCGATCCAAACCATGATGGGTGTGGTTAGGATCATTTGAGTCCAGACGAAGACGGTAGGCCCCATAATTTTTGAAAGGGGCAATCCTAAGTGATTGCCCATCTCGAGGAAGAGAACAATGAGGGCGAGGGGGGTGCCGATCCACATGCGTCGGGTAAAATCCAACAATTCTGGGTTGGGCCCGCTCTCCAGGCTCGGTGTCATAGGCTCCAAGGCCATACCGCAAATGGGACAATCACCCGGTCCTTCCTGGACGATTTCCGGGTGCATGGGGCAGGTATACTCGGTACCTTCAGGCATTGGCTCCGGGGCAGGGCGATCACCAAGGTATTTATTGGGATCTGCGGTGAATTTTGTCTCGCAACCCGTCGAGCAAAAATAGAAACGATCCCCTTGGTGATTTGCCACATGAGCAGCGGTGGCACGGTCAACGGTCATCCCACACACAGGATCTTTTGCATCCAAAAACAGGCTGGGGTCGGCTTTGAACCGTTCTGAGCACCTTTCGCTGCAAAAATGAAACTCCCGTCCTTCGTGTTCTGAATGGCGGCTGTTCGTCGCCGGGTCGACGGTCATGCCACACACTGGATCCCTCACGATTTGGGTCTTCGTATTTGTTTGTATGTCCATTGAGTGCCTTCGACCTTCAGGAGTTGAGCGATAGGGGGAAGTGGTATTCCTTCCACCAACTGGAAGGTAAAGATGTAATCCTAGGAAAATTGGGGCTCATCGGCCTTGACGTTACCCCTACTGGAACCTTGATGCTGCTCAGTGAGCAATTCTGCTCAAAGTAAAAGGAGAACATTATGAGTACGCAGATATACGGTTACAGTGCGCTGTTAGGCGCAGCAGTAACTTCGTTATTCGCATTCGAGGTTGCATTGGCGAGTCCCGCCGGTCATGGGGCAGGATCGCACCACACCATGGCGACGTCTGATTCTGACGCGATACGGACGATCGAGGTGATCGCCAGGGATATCGAGTTTTCGACAGACGAGATCCAGGTGAAACCCGGAGAAACGGTCCGGTTTGTGATCCGTAACGAAGGCGAATTGGAGCACGATTTTACGATCGGTGACGCAGACACCCAGGCAGCTCATAGAGCCGAGATGCAGGCAATGATGTCTGGTGCTTCAGATGAAGGAGAGCACAATCATCAAGTTCACAATGCTGTGATGGTTGCCCCGGGCGAGACGACTGAACTTGTTTGGACGTTTGGTGAGGGAGAAAGCCTGGAATTTGGCTGCAATGTACCAGGTCACTTTGAGGCTGGAATGCGCGGCAAATTTGAGCTTCAAAGCTGATGAGCTTGTGTTTGATTTGTGTCATTTCCAGATAAGCGGTCAGAGCTTAATCTTTGTGTCGAACACTGACTGATCATAGGCAATATCTTTGATGATCCGTATTCAAATTGTCATATTTGCGCTCGTAGCGAGCTTCCTGCTCCCGTCAACCGGGACGGCGAAGGCGAGTGCACATGCACATTTGGAACCGGTGGCAAGTTCGCTGTTGCTACATTCGGAAGGACCGGATGACGATGCGCGGATAGTCGAACACGAAGATAGTCTATCAGAGCACGATCATTTGGGTGGTGTGTGTTGTTCAACGAGCGGCATGTGCATTGCTATTCTTGTTGAGCCGTTGCAGGTGTTTGACCTTGTCGCACCAGTTCAAGAAAGCGCCCTTATACGCAGCCTTTCAGCTCAGACTGTCGACACTTTGCTGCATCCTCCAATCCACAACTCCTAATTGCGTCTTCCGTGCTGAGCGATGATCTTCAAGGCGGCGAAAAGGGTGCCGGGATCAGAACAGCATGGCGTATTTGACCCTGTCCTCATTTGGAGGGGTAGAAGGAAATTCAAACTGGAGTTGGAAAAATGAAACAGATAACTGGAAACTTAGTCTTTGCTACCGCGGCGCTGAGTGTCGGGCTTCTTGTGTCGAATGCCTCGATGGCATCAACAACAACAAGCCCGCGCCACGGACAACAGACCGTTGACGTAAGTGGAGGTGCGAATGCCAATCCGGCACCGCAAGCAATGAGGCGGCATCAGATGTCCGGCATGTCCATGATGAATAGTGGCAAGATGCGATCAAGAACTAGCCCGCGCCACGGACAACAGACCGTTGACGTAAGCGGAGGTGCGAATGCCAACCCGGCACCCCAAGCAAGCAATCGGCATCAGATGTCCGGCATGTCCATGATGAACAGTGGTAAGATGGCAAATATGGACAAATGCGCAGAAATGATGCGCGCGCGCGCCAACGCTGATGCGCCGGGAAACATGGTCATGGCCCACCGGTCTGATAGGCACTCTCAGATGCATGCGAATATGCGCCAATGTATGGAGAAAATGCATTCAGGCGGTATGAGCATGGAGAACTAGAAACCACTGGCGGTCGGGGAACAGTTGGTTGGCTCTCGACCGCCATCCCTCCCTAGATTGAAAGGTTCAGAAAAATGTCCATCAACCGTATTGGCTTCAGCCTTAGTGTCGTTCTGCTCGTCAGCTACATACTCTGTCTTATCTTTGATCAACTTATACCGCAATTTTCAATGTACGAAATTTGGGCGCCTCTATTGCCCGGTTTTAGCATGACACTGACCGGCATAACGATTGGGTTCGTCGAGTTGATCGCTTATGGATGGTACATAGCGGCACTCTATGTTTTGGCGCACCGATATTCACCCTTTGGGCAAAACTCGGAAACACAGACCTGATGACGCACTCCCTTGTTTGTCCTCGTTTATAGGTAGCTCTGCTCAGGTTTGCTCCTCGTCTGAGGTTTGCATATTCCCATTGTGTCAGCCCGCCTAGCCTTGTGTGGGGTCTTTGGGTGTTGTCTTCGCTACGCCATGCCGCGATTAAACCGCGAGCATGGCGTAGTGTATCGGAGATGTGTTTATTCGGGTAAGACGCCGAATAACGTTTCAATGAGAGGGCATTCCGGGACGTCTTCGCCACTGCATGCGCTAACGGTTCTGTCCAGAACATCAGCCATCTGTTTTAGGTCTTTTATTTTTTTGCGCACCATGTGCAGATGCGCCTTACCAAGCTTTTCCACTTCACTACAAGAGACCGCCCGACGGTCAACTAGGTCGAGAAGGCTTCTAATTTCCTCTATCGAGAAACCAAGTGCGCGGCTTCGCATTACAAAATGCAGTCGACGTACATGGTTCTCATCGTAATAGCGATAGCCTGAATCGGCACGGCGAGGGTCGGGCATGATGCCTGTTTTTTCGTAATAACGAATTGTTTCAGCGTTACAGCCTGTCCGTTTCGCGAGCTGACCTCGTGTTATGTCTGCGACCGTCATTCTCAAATCTCGCCTTCATTCAAATTACTTCTTGACCCTGTAGCTGCTACAGAGTTTAGCGTGATGGAATGAACCGAATTTTGCAAGCAATAGATGTGACGCAATGAGTGAAACGATTGACCAGAACACCTCTATTGAAGGGTCTGATGACAGAAAGCCCCAGCAAGAACGCATACTTGCGACAGGCGGTATTCTTGCTGCATTGCTGACGTCCTCCTGTTGTGTTGCCCCTCTGGTGCTTGTGACGCTCGGTGTGGGCGGGGCATGGGTTGGCAACCTCACGGCCTTGGAACCTTATAAAGCGTACTTTTTGGGCGTCACCGCACTATTGCTCGCGGCGGGGTTCTGGCATGTCTACTTCAAGCCGAAAGAAGTCTGCGAAGATGGTTCTTATTGTGCCCGACCGTCATCAGGCCTCATCACCAAATCAGTTTTATGGGGCGCCACAATATTGGCGGCTCTGTCAGCAACCGTGGATTTCTGGGCGCCACTATTTTATTAGGAGAAACAGCTATGAACCATAAATCTTTCATTACCGCATCCATTGCGCTCCTTGCCATAGCCGGTGTTGGCACTATCGGACTGCCCTCAATGCCTTTTGCGCAAGCTGAAACAACCACAGCGCAAAGCGTCACGGTCGCCGAGCAGACGGTCACATTCGCAATTGAGAAAATGACCTGCGCGGCATGCCCCATCACTGTACGTGCAGCGATGCAAGGTGTTGAGGGTGTCGTAAGCGTGAGTGTTGATTTTGATGCAAAGACGGCGACCGCCATTTTTGATGCGGTGAAAACCGACGCTGCGGAAATAGGTGCGGCATCAGCGAATGCCGGATACCCTGCAACGCCAATTTCATAAGAGTGGAAATATTAGACGCCTCATTGCTTCGCGTCGGCATCGCCGGAACAGTCATTGTGGCCTTGTGCTGCTTTACCCTTTTGCTGGTCGTGCTCGCAGGTATCGTCGGGCTGTCAGCTCTGACGGGATACTTAGATATCGTCTTGTTCGCAGCCTTCGCCTTTTTATTGCTCTTAGCGTGCAGGCCGTTTGGCACAGTCAGCGCCTGGAGATACCAACATCCGAAAATGGAGACCGCTAAATGTCGGATTGCTGTGAAACGAAAAACACCTCGCCCGACATTCTGGTCATCGGGGGTGGATCTGGAGGCTTTTCCGCAGCGATCACTGCGGCCGAAGCAGGAGCCCAGATTGTTGTTGTTGGCGAGGGTACGATAGGCGGAACTTGTGTGAACGTTGGTTGTGTGCCTTCCAAAAACTTAATCCGAGCAACGGAAAGCCTACACAAACCGACGACCGCAGATCGGTTTGCAGGCGTAGAAGCGAGTTCCAAGCTGGTCGATTGGCGGGCTTTGGTAGAGCAAAAGCAAGCTCTTGTTGATGAATTGCGTAAAGCCAAATACGAGGACTTGTTACCGGAATATCCTTCAATTTCCTACGTGGTCGGACACGCAGAATTCACGGGAAACGGTACCGAAATTGCTGTTGGCGATACGATCTACAGGCCTAAGAAAGTCATCATCGCGACAGGGGCGTCTTCAGCTTTGCCACCAATCAACGGCATCCAGAGTATTGACGTGCTGGATAGCACGACGGCTCTGGAACTGGCTGCTTTGCCTAAGTCATTATTGATTATTGGTGGCGGCGTCATCGGCTGCGAATTAGGCAACATGTTCGTGCGCGCAGGTGTTGATGTGACCCTTTGTTGCCGAAGCCGACTTTTGCCGGACGCTGAACCAGAAATCAGTGCGGCCCTCGCTGAAAATTTAAGGCGGGAAGGCGTGCGAGTTTGCGAAGGCGTCGGTTACCAAAAGATTGAGAAAAGCAGCAACGGGATTGCGCTTTCTTGTGAGACCGAACAGGGAAAAACGATCATTGAGACTGAACAGGTCCTTGCCACAGCGGGTCGGAAACCAAACGCCAAGACGCTCAACCTTGAAAGTGTCGGCATTGATCTTCGGAACAATGGTGGGATTGCCATAGACGCGTTCATGCAGACAAACCATCCCGATGTGTATGCAGTGGGAGATGTAACGGGACAAGACATGTTCGTCTATATGGCTGCCTATGGAGGCAAGCTCGCAGCGCGAAACGCACTGAGTGAAAACGAACACGCGTATGACAACTCAACCATGCCCGCTGTTGTTTTTACCGATCCACAGGTCGCTACGGTCGGCCTGACTGAAGCGGAGGCGAAGGCAAAGGGCATTGAGGTGAAAACCAGCGTTATTACCCTTGATAACGTACCACGGTTTATTGCCGCGCGTGAGACAACAGGCCTAATCAAACTTGTGGCAGATGCTCAGACCGACAAGTTGATTGGCGCATCTGTCTTCGCCCCAGAAGCTGGTGACAGCATTCAGACGGTCGTGATGGCGCTCAAGGGTGGCCTCACAACCCGCGAGTTGGGAGATACAATCTTCCCATACCTCACAGCTGTAGAAGGGCTAAAGCTAGCAGCTCAGAGCTTTGACAAGGATGTAAAAAAACTCTCCTGCTGCGCAGGGTGAGCGGGAATTTTACGACCAGTGTTTAATGATGGCAGCGGCGATCCTCTCACCTTTCCAGAACGTCGACAGTTGCTGGGTGGGCGGGCCAGCGTCCTCATCCACTGGTTGAGCTTGGGCGGACATCAGCATGTCCACTGATGTCTGGACATGGGAATAGGCACGGCGAAACGGCGCGGTGACGAACGTCACGCAAATTAGAATGAGTACCCAGCGCCGTAGATGCCTATCAACTCAGAGTGGTGTAACGCCTGATCTGAGGCTTCCATCAAATGGTAGGTCAACCTAATCTGCAGTGAAGGCTGATTTCGCCCTAAGTGTTGTTTCTACACGTTGCGCAGTCGCAGGATTTTTCGCGATCAATCAGCATTAACAGAGCCGGGAGAAGGAAAAAATCCAGAATCAGCGCCGAAAAAATCGTCATTATCGTCAAGACACCCATTTGCCAGTTCAGAAGAAAATCTGAATAAGTGAGCACAAAAAAGCCTGCCGCTAAGACAAAAGTGGTCGTTATCATTGCGCGGCCAACGTGCTCGAATGCGAACCTGATCCCGTCGTGAGTTGAAAGTCCATGTTCTTGCCGGGCACGATGATACTTGCTGAGAAAATGGACGGTGTCGTCGACCACCAGACCGAGTGTTGATGCGGCGATGGTTGAACCGATAATCCCAATCTCACCAACCAAAAGCCCCCATACGCCAAACGTGACAGTCACCGGCAGGATGTTTGGCAAGATACTCATGAGCCCAATTTTGAAGCTCTTGAGTGCCAAGAGGATGGTGAGCCCAATCAACAAGATTGCGAACGCTGTTCCAGCAAGCATGCTGTCAATAGTTCGTTTGGAGACAAAGGCGAACATGACAGAAGTCCCTGTGCCTTCGGTCGGTGAGATGTGCGACGCGTTTGACGCGACCCAATCTTCAGCCCGCCCTTTGAGATCCCGCGTCTCCGTGGATGATATACCAAGAGTTGTCACTGTTAGCCGCGACGCGGATTTATTGAGATTGATCTGTGTGTTCAGGTCTAGCCCGTAAGGCAAGGAGAACTCGTAAAGCAACAGATATTGCGCTGCGAGGTCGGGTTCTGCGGGGAGCACAAAAAAACTGGGATCGCCAGCGTTCATTGCTTGGTTTAGCCGTTTCATCACGTCTGGCAAGCTATACACATGGGATACGCCAGGTTGCGCACTCAACCAATCGCCAAATGCCTCAACATCCTGAAGATATTTTGGATCTGTGACCGATCGTGTCTGGGACGACTGAAGGGAGAACTCAATCTGATAAGGGCCAGTGAGGTTTTGCGTCACGAAGTCCGCGTCAACCCTCGGTTCCATACTTTCGTCGAACCACTGTAGAAATCGGTCATCCAGAGTGTTTAGAGGAACACTCGCAACAGAACCGATTGCGAGCGCTGCGGTGACGATGAGGATCAGCTCGCGGCGACTGACGACAAAATCCGCAAATTGGAACAACCAATCCGACTCTCGGGATCTTCTGCCAGGTTTCCGAATTCCCCATAACACAAGCAATGCCGGTAACAACGTCATCGACAATACCCAGGCAATCAACACACCTGCGGCTGTAATATTGCCAAGATCGCGAAATGGTGGGGATTCTGAAAAATTGAGGCTTAAAAATCCGACCATCGTTGTCAGGCTGGTTAGAAATATAGGTTCCGCATTGACCCGAATAGACTCCGAAATCGCTTCCAAGAGCTCTTTTCCGTCGCGCCTTTCCTCCAGTAACGAACTGATCAAATGGATACTGTCTGCGACGGATACCGTTAGGATGATTATTGGAGCGACCACAGAAACTGTTGTCACTTTGATGCCAATCAGGCCCGCAAACCCCATGGCACCCGCAGCGGACAAAGCCACAACAATAAGAGTGGCGGTGACGGAAGACAGACTTCGCAGGAGCAAAGCAAGGACAAGAGTGAGAACGAGCAGCATACCCGGCAGGAGGATTGTCAGCTCACGCAAGGTGATTTCGTCCATGGCATAGGTCAGTGGGGCCATTCCGGTGACGGCAAACCGGACATTGGGGTGCTGGGGTTTCAGTTCGGAAACTAAATCCCGAATGGCTGTGATTGCTTCAGGCAGATGGCGTGAGTGATCTTCACCAGGGAACCGGAGGGTGAGGAGAATGCCAGCCGTGGTTGCATCTTCCGAGAGCAGCCTTTTGACAATGAGGGGCTGCGCGAGAGCAGCTTCTCGCAATTTGTCCAGGTCTTCGGCATTTTTGGGTATGGGTTTGGGGACAAGGTCGCCGATAAATATGTCGTCGCCATCTGCCTCAATTCTCTGAAAATTGATTGGCGAGTCGACGCGGACAACATAAGGTAATTTCCAGCCACGGTCAGTCAATATGGACAAAAGCGACAAGACGTCCTTTTGAAATACATCGCCAGATTGGGGCTTAACCGCAATAAGGGCTGTGTCGTTGCTGGTATAGGTCCGCTCGAAACGATCAGAGGCAACAAGTTCGGGGTTTTGGCTCGAAAAAAATACCCGATAGTCGGACGTCATCTGTAATTGGGCTATAGGAAGGGACAGAGACAGCACTGCAAATGCCGACAGGATTACGACAAGACGAGGACGAGTGACAATAAGCTTTGTAAGCTGGTCAAGCATAGGTCTTTAACTCCGAAACCCATATCCATCTGGTCTGCAGGGGGGTGAATTCAAAGCTAGACCTTACGCCTGCTGGAAGGTCTAGCTTTGATTTTGATGTTCAAAGAAATTGATCCCTATACGGTGCGATATTGGATCGCATATGCCGCCTATTTGAGCCTTTCCAATCTGATCTGGGAGGCTGCCCAACTTCCTTTGTATACTCTTTGGGATCAGGATATTAATACGATTGTTTTTTCCATCATCCATTGTACGGGCGGTGATGTCCTTATCGGGATGTTCTCTTTGGGGATAGCGTATGGGCTCTTTCGATTGACTGGGTGTCGCCTTGGGCTCGCCGTGCGCCAAAGAGGCATAGCGTTTTGCGCAGTATTATTCGGCCTTGGCTACACAGTTTTCAGCGAATGGTTGAACGTCTACGTGCGGAAATCCTGGGCGTACTCAGACCTGATGCCGCTGATCAACGTGGGTGATTTTGGCATTGGGCTCTCGCCGATCCTCCAATGGCTGGTCATACCTACCGCATTCTTTGTTTGGAAGGGGCGCGTGCGCCTTAATCTCTGACACATCAATGAGTCTGTTAGACTGGTTTCCGAGCGGCCAAACGAGCGTTCTCAACAATAAAGTCTGCGAGAGGCCGCTTCCAACGAAGTGCTGGGTGTTCCACAAGGTGCCATGACGCAATCGCTAGAGGAAGAGAGCCCGCCACTGCTGCACCAAACATTTGCATCGGCGTGATATCTGGCACCAGACTAACGAGCGTCTGTTGTATGGGGTAGGCATAAATGTAGATGCCGTATGAATAATCACCAGACTTATTGAAGAGTCGAATTTTGCCCTTGGGCACGTAGGCCAGCCAGAACGTCGCATAGGCGGTCGTCACATACAGCAAAAACGGATACATAGCCTGGCCAAAGGCGAGACTGGTAATCGCAATCAAAGCGACCACACCGATCCAGTGAACAGGAATATGAGAGCGGTACTGATAGGCGACAACACCCAACCCAAAATTTAGTCCAAACCTCACGAAATGCCCAAAGACAATTGTATTGTCATGTGCAATTGGAAGGAGAGACAGCACCAGCAGTCCTGTGCCAGCAAAAACCGCAACAACAGCGAAAACCCTCGGTCGGTTGAGGATGCCAAACAGTCCCAATGCAGCCAGGACAGCATAACAGATTACTTCGTACCTCAACGTCCAGAGCGATCCATTGACCGTTATCGGGTCTGGTGTAGTTAGAAAAAGACCAGGCAGGCTTCCGCTTGGCTCCACTAGGCTTGCTGTGATTGTTAGGTACAGATATGTCTCAGGCGAGGTTAGGTACTCTGTTGCAGGGAGTGCTGTCATTGCAGTCCCTAAGACCAACGTTACAAACAGCGTGCTGATGATGATTCCCGGATATATCCGTAAAGCCCGTGCGGTCGCAAAACTTATGATTGAACTGCTCCGCATCCATGACTGCGTGACTAAAAAACCGCTAATGACAAAAAAGACATTTACCGCGTGATACCCGAGGGTGAAACCCGTCTCGGCGATCAGTGGGCGCGTTGAGGGATCACCTGTTACGGTCAGGTAACTGTGCGATAGAGCAACGGCGACTGCCGCCAATACACGGATCAAATTGAAATTATTGTCGTGTCCCTGATTGAGGTCACCTAGCGACGCAACAGCCCAACCACCTCTATTTTCGATCATTCCTGTCTCCCGATACTCGAGATGGCCGCAGAAGAGCTGGCCGCATGGCGATGCTATATTATCGGAGTCCCGCCTAATGGAAGGTTAATGGGGAACTTGGGAAGTGATGAAACAAATGGCTTGGAATTGATACTGGAGTTAACATTCGCAAATGAAAGGTTGGTCTGGCAGATTGTTACTTGGACGTGGATGGGCAATTTACAATGGGCCTGTCGGCGATGCCGCATACCATCGGCACAGCGCCGTGCAGATATGTATTTCGGATAAGTCAGAGTTGGTGCTTGATCTCGGGGCCGAAAAAACCCAGGTGACTTGTGGAGCTGTTGTCGTGGGTGCAGATCAGCTGCACCGACTTCACGTTTCGTCGGAGCCCGCAACGCTCATCTACATCGACGGGAGCTCAAGAGTCGGAGCAGGTGTGAGGAGCCAATTGGGGTCTGAGGCCTACTACTGTCCTGAGCTGGCCCAGACAACGCTCATTCGAATGACGGTCGCTGAAAAATCAAATACTCCGCGCAGTAGACAAGCCGCATTGGTTGCATCTCAGCTCTGGAAGGCGGCACCTGCGTGCGATGAACAAGACATTATCGACCCTCGCGTTCGCGAGATTCTGACCCGTCTTGACGAGGTTCAATATCTGCCACGAAGCGTATCGCCATTTTCCCGGCTCGTCGGATTGTCGGACAGCCGGTTGCGTCATCTTTTTAAAGAGCAAGTTGGTATGTCCCCAAGCAAATACTTACTATGGTTGAAGCTGCAAAGAGCTGTACGCCACCTCGACAATGAGGGCTCATTGACTGAGGCAGCTTATGCCGGAGGCTTCTCCGACTCGGCTCATTTGGCTCGAACCTTTCGGCGCACGTTCGGGATTTCTCCTTCAGACCTGACTAAACACGGCAAGGTCGAGTGGGAGATGGAGCTAGGCTAAGGACTTCATGATGCGCCCCTAGATTTGCAGACGCTTTGGTTGGTAAATTCGGGAAGCAAGGTGACTGGCATGTCAGGGATGAGATACACAGAAGAGTTGAAGTGAGAGGCTGTTGCCCTGATCACAGATCGGGGGCATTCGGTCAAGAGCGTGCAGCTCTGCTGGGCGTTTGCACAAGTCGGTTCACGGTTGGGCGAAGCGTTACGGTTCAATAACTCCACTGCTTAGCGCTTTTTTGCTGTAGGTGAATACGACGTCCGCGTCTGGGGTTGCAACGTGCTCATCCTTGTCAGGACATTCGACGTTCGAAATGATGTGACGGATGATATTCAATCTGGCCGACTTCTTATTGTCCGCCTTCACGACGTGCCAAGGTGTTATCTCATTGTGTGTTTGATGAAACATTGCGTTGCGCGCTTCGCTATACGCACTCCAATTTCTCTGGGCCGCCCGGTCAACGGGGCTTGTCTTCCAGGTTTTGAGCGGGTTTGACCTGCGGTCCTTCAATCTGGCTTGCTGTTCCTTTTTCGAAATATCCAAATAGTACTTCAGAATCTGAATGCCAGAGGTCACTAGTAGGTGCTCGAAAGGCAACACCGTCCTCATGAAGGTCTCATATTCTTGTTGGGTGCAATATCCCATGACTTTTTCTACACCAGCGCGATTGTACCAGCTTCGGTTCATAAGAACCATTTCCTGCCTGGATGGCAGGCGCTCTGCATATCGTTGAAAGTACCAGGATTGCCGGTCTCGCTCAGATGGTTTTCCTAGTGCAACCACCCGCGTTTCTCGAGGGCTGAGATGCTGAGTGATTCTCTTAATAACGCCATCCTTTCCCGCTGTGTCGCGCCCTTCGAAGAGAATGATGATCTGTAGATCATTCTTGATCAAATGCCGTTGCAGTTTCACGAGCTCAACCTGAAGCGTGTGCAGCGTTTCTTTATACCCAGGCATATCAGTGTCCGAAGCCTTGCCGGAATTGCTGGTCATGGTTCTTCCTCTAGGTGTTAGAAAACTGTTACGGCAAGGCCCACGAGTTCTTCGCGATGATATCGCGAAGAACTCGTCTGGCTGTCGCTAAATGGTCGGATGTGTCAAACAAATGGCGATAAATCTCATGTCTCTTGAGAGTATCCACAATGAATGAGCTACCCTCGCGAAACCGAGTTGCAAAATTCGATCTTTGGCGCGCCAGTTTGTCTAGTCTGCAACTAAGCCAACGAAAGGCCTCTCCTGGTCGATCTCTTTATCATTCGTACATCTGTCGGCAACCTCGATAGATCGCCTCAGCTGGATCGCCTCGTCGGAATTAGACTTCCCCCTCGCATTGAGTTTCTCTAGCCTCTCCCGGAAAATTGGAAGGTTGATGTGCCCCTAGATTTGTAGACGCCTTGCTTGGTAAATTTGGAAGCAAGGAGACTGACATGTCAGGGATGAGATACACGGAAGAGTTCAAACGCGAGGCTGTTGCCCAGGTCACAGATCG